>Ga0099364_10000681_pt1 | contig 58121 bp, 47 predicted proteins | sample TergutTh196P3_FD_73070 | JGI IMG/M metagenome (GOLD analysis project Ga0099364, IMG submission 73070) | Microcerotermes parvus P3 segment gut microbial communities from Pointe-Noire, Republic of the Congo - Th196 P3 | ecosystem: Host-associated > Arthropoda: Insects > Digestive system > Gut ... | reverse complement strand
AGCGGGTCGCGGGTATATGTTGTGGTTTCGTTGTTGGGGTTGGTTTCGGCTGTGAGTTGCCCGAGGGCGTTGTATTCGTAGGAAGAAACGCCACCAAGCGTGTCCGTGACGGTTTCTAGCAAGCCAGTGGGTGTGTAGGTGAAGTGCGTGACGTTGCCGTTCGGGTCGGTGGTTTTTGCGGCGCGGTTCATGGTGTCGTATTCTATGGTGGTTTCCGCTTCTAGTGCGTTTATTATGGACACTATTTGTCCGTTGGCGTTGTATTCGTAGGCTGTTTCCGCGCCTAGCTGGTCTATGGTTCTGATTATTCTGCCGTCTTGGTCGTAAACGGTTTCGATTGTGCCGTTTTCTTCGTCTGTGACGGTGGTTAGGCGGTTGAGTTCGTCATATGCGAAAAAGACGGTGTTTCCGCGTGGGTCGGTTTGGGCGGTTATGTTGCCGTTTTCGTCATACGCAAAGGAAACGGTATATCCCTCGGGATTAGTGGAAGATGTTATGCGGTTAAGAGAATCGTACACAAAGGTAGTAACGCCGTTTTCTGCGTTTGTTATTTTTGTGATGTTGCTGTTTGGGTCGTATTCGTAGGAAGTAACGCCGTCTAGGGGGTCTGTGACTGTTGAAATGCGGTTTAGCAGGTCGTACTCAAAGGCTGTCGCCGTCCATTGGGTCGGTGATTGTTAGAATATTACTGTTTTGGTCGTAGGTGTATGAGGTCACGCCGCCTATTGCGTTGGTTTCGGCGATGATTCTTCCCATTGTGTCGTAGGCAAAAGCGGTAACGCCGCCTAGCGGGTCGGTGAGTTGTGTTAGTTGTCCGTTGGCGTTGTATTCGTATGATGTTTCCGCTCCTGTTTCGTCTTTCACGGAAGTAAGCCAGCCTGCGGAGTTGTAGGTTAGTTCGGAGTAGGTGTTATCGGCGTTGGTTATTCTTGTCAATCTGCTGGCGTTGTCGTAGTGGTAGGTGGTTTCGTTGGCTTCAGGGTCGATTGTTTTTATTCGTCTGCCCATACCGTCAAAAACGCTTGCGAGGGTGTTTCCGCTTGGGGTGGTTAGGTGGGTGAGGTTGCCGAAAAGGTCATAGTCGAAGGTGGTCGTGTTGTCTAGCGGGTCGGTTTCGCTTGTCATGCGGTTTTCGGCATCAAAAGTGAACGTCCATGTGTTTCCGCGAGGGTCGGTCATGGAGGTGATTCGTCCGCGTTGGTCGTGGGTGTAGGTGGTTTCGTTTTGTTGTGCGTTTATTATTTTTGTTAAATTTCCCGCGAGGTCGTATTCATGTGATGTCGTGTTTCCTCGGGGGTCGGTTGTGGTTGTGGGCTTGTTTTGGGCGTTGCGGGTTATGGTGGTGGAGTTGGAGAGCGGGTCGGTTGCGGCGGTGTTGAAGCCGTTGCCGTCCACGGTGAAGTGGTATACGCCGCCTAGTGGGTCGGTTGTTTGGAGTAGCTTTCCTGCGTGGGAGTAGGTGAAGTCGATTTTGCCGTCATCGGGGTTGGTTTGTTTGGTTAGTCTGCCGAGGTTGTCGTACTCAAACGCTGTTACGTTGCCTAGTGGGTCGGTTTGGGTTAGGACATTGCCTACGGCATCATAGGTAAAGTTGGTTGTGTTGCCTAGTGGGTCGGTGCTTGTTAGTAGGTTGTTTTGGGTGTCGTAGGTGAAGGTGTAGGTTTGGGTTTCTATGGGAGCGAGAGGGTCATAATCGGGGGCGAGGGGGTCAGTGTTGTCAGGCATTATAATTGTCCTTGATGTCATGTTGCCGTTTGTGTCGTAGGTAAACTCGACAACCGAGCCGTCACGTTGGGTGTGTTTGGTTGGCAGGTTTCTATTGTTATACTCGAATAGTTCTATTTCGCATGGCGTGGCTGTTTCGTTTTCGTGAGAAAAATAGCTTACGGACGTTCTATTTCCTGCGTTGTCGTGGGTGAACGCTACGGAGTTTCCTAAGCCGTCTATTGTTTTTACCAAATGTCCGTTTTGGTATTCGTATTCTATTCGTCCTGCTTCGTCCGCTATTGCTACAGTTTGCCCGATTGCATCATAAAAGTATTGCCGTACCGCGCCTTCGCCGTCAGTAATGGTTGTAACGCGATTGTTCACATCATACACATAATCAAAGGTGCCTTGGTCGAGCATATATTGCTTGATTGCTCGCCCTTGGCTGTCGTACTCATTTGTCAAATAAATATTGCCGTTAAAATCCGTTATTTGCGTAAGGCGGTTGTTTTCGTATTCATATTCGAGCGTATCGCCGTCTGTGTTTGTGAACGAGCGCAGATTTCCGTCTGGGTAGTATGAGTATTCCACTGAACGCCCAGTATGGTCGTCAATGCGTGAAATTACGCCGTTTATATAGGTGAAATATAGCGTACCGCTACGATTGCTTATTGATGACATAAATAGCTTGATATTGAAAAGTGTATAGTACGATATTTCCGTGCGGTTGCCTATGGAGTCCTCGATTGAGATTAAATCGCCGTAGGAATCGAATGTATAAGCATTGCCTGCGCGGTCTGACATCACATACACACGCTCGCTGCCCGTACCCACCTGCCGAAATGCTTTGTCGGTATGTCGGCTTGGAAAAAAGCCCCCATGTATAGCATCAAACTCAATGATGTTTCCGTTTGGTTCTTGGATTACGAATGTGTTCATATTGGTATTGTCGTAGCTTTTAACTGAAAGGGTGTACATATAGTTGTGCCGCCAGCCGCGGCCAAGCTCGTCAAATTTTGTATCGCGAGAGTTATAATGCCGTGTAAAATTGAGCGGCTCTGCCCCATGCAATGAAAAATCCGTGTAGTCAGTATAAAAATTTCCTGTAACCATATGTACAGGGTCGCCGTCATTTTCGGAAATAAAGGGAATATCATCGAGGTCTAACAATCCGCGGGGAAATTTGGTGAAGTCTATTGATGAATCGGAATATCGCCAAGGTGAATATCTAAGCCAATGATTAAGATTATCGCCGTTTCTTTCGTCACGCACTTGAATATGAATATCGCCATAAATGCTAACACCTGTGAAAACGGATATAAAACCCCATTCAGCCTGTGGCACTTGCGGATGACCGTGTACGGCTTGGGCATACGCAAGTCCCCATCCCGGTTCATAATCATTATAAATAAGAGCCACGCCAGCAGGAATCCATCTGCCTGATAAAACAGGCCCAACCTCTATATCCGCCGAAAGACATTCCGCAACGACACCATAATCAACCCTATAGGTTGCTGTAAAGGTGTTATAGTTTGTTATTCCTCTGTCGATTATTACTCCGTCTTGTTCTATCCACCAATGCCAATAGAAGTGCATTATCGCATCTGTATAATAGTAGGAAGAACGTCCTAATGTATAAGGCTCTGAAATTTCGGGCTCGCCCACTATTTCAATTCCCGAATGGTATACTAAATCCGAGTCTGTATCTAGCACTACGGATATAGGCATGGACGGCATATCGAGATGTAAATTTAATTCGGGGAGAGTGTAGGGCTGCATATCTGGTAATTCCATACGTTCGCTTGTTTGGGGTTCGGTTGCCTGTTCGTGTTCGGCGTGGGCTTGGAGTGGCGGGAGTGTGCTGAGGAGTAGAATAAATGCTAATAAGTAAGCGGTAAGGTGTTGGATATGTGTTTTTTTTGGATAGCACCGCACACCAAATAAAAGGGCGATTGTTGGGTTTAGTTTATTAAGTAATGTTGCTGGTGGTGTGGCGGTTAATGTTAGTTCCAGTCTTTTCTTGGTTTTCATTTTTATTCCACTCTCCTATGCTGTGTATTGTATTATTTTTATTACAACTATGCAATCACGACCGCTAAAAACAATAGTGATTGATACTTTTTACGTTAATATTTTTACGTTTTTTACGTTATTACAGTTATTTAATTTGATTCTTGCCTTCTTTTTTCTTTCTCATTTTGTGTCCTCCTGTCCTTTGGAAAATAATTTACTACAAAAAGCTGTAGATTTCTATAAAATCCCTTTTTGTGGTTGTAAAAATTTTTTTTGTGGCTCGTAAGATATTTTAAATTGGATTATGCCTGTGTGCGTATGAATGTTGATAACACTGCACACAGGCACATATCCGCAGAGAATGTAGCGTTCAAGTCGCTGTTTGTGCCACTTGTTACATCATTGTTTAAGCTACCCCTGCCGTGGCTTGTAGACTACCCATACTATGTCTTTACCATGCTTGTACTGTGGATTGACCGTGTTTATAATTTTCAGTTGCGGGCAATCGCTAAGTATGTTAAATTATTCTTCGTGAGGGAAATATTTCCCTTAATTGCTACTACAAAAAACTACACCTTTTTATAGTTTCTACCTTTTCTTTCCACTCCGCAACTCTCTCAAACGGTTGTAAAATGTGGCTTGTTTAAGCCCTGTTTGATTTAACGCTTCCTCAAAAGTCATTTTTCCGCACTCCCATTCCTTTACCACTTTGGTAAAATTTTCGGGGGGCTTTTTTATAGGGCGGCCGAATTTAACGCCGCGCGATTTTGCCGAGGCTATGCCCTCGGCTTGACGTTGCAAGATGTGACACCTTTCAAGCTCCGATACAGCCCCGAAAACGGTAAGCATAAATTTTCCCGTGGGCGTTGTCGTGTCGATGTTTTCCTTTTGACTGACAAACTCAACGCCTTTTGCTGTTAGCTTTTCCACAAGGTCGAGTAAATCCTTTGTGTTCCGTGCGAAACGGCTTACCGATTCCACGATAACGGTATCGCCGTGCTTGACGGTTGCCAGTAGCTTCTGCAATCCCGGGCGGGCTGTGTTTTTTCCGCTTTGCTTGTCGATAAAAATGTGATTGCGTGGTATTTTTAGCGTATCCATTAAATCTAGCTGTCTATTTTCGTTTTGTTCCGCCGTGCTTACACGGCAATAACCATAAATGCTAATAAGCATCACCCTTTCATTCATATAAATAAACCTCGCATATAAAAATCATGTGAGGTTTGGAAATTTTTAAATCTGCGTATGCGTTTTAAGTATTAAGACTTGACTATCATTGCCGTGGACTTCTATAACTCCAAGCCCTTACTCCGTTTAAGTTGGACGTACTGACGGTGGAGATTATTGTAATTATCCTCCCAACGCTTGGCTTCGCGTTTTTGATGGGTAAGCTGTGATGTTAGGTCTGTTGTGGATTGCTTCTCTTGACTGTAGAGCTGTCTGTATCTTTGGGTTTCGCCTTTTGCCGTTTTTAGCTTATCGTCAATGTTATGTTCCCTTTCGGCAATTTTGCCCTCTCTGTCATTCAATCCCTGCTCCCTGCTGTCGAGTTGCTTTTTCCTGTCACGCAGTTCCTTTAATTGCCGTGAGTTTTTCGCGCCCTCGATTGCCGTTTTCTTTAGGTCGTTATATTGGGCGAGCGGAATTACAACATTGTCTTTATTCAGCTTTGAGGGCGCGGCAGTATACGCTTTTACAGCTTCCAGCACTTTACGTTTGCCCTCGACTGCTTCAAGGTCGTTATGCAAAATTGCTTTTTCAGCTTGCAGTATTTTAAGGGCTTGTTTTTTTGCGGTTATTTCGTCTGCAAGATGCTTTTTTTCAACAAGTAAATCATTTTCAATGTGTTCTCGTAGCTCGTCTTTGATTTCGTCCAAAATTTCGGGTTCGGCTTTGATTTCCTCTTTTGCTTCGTCACGTATTTTCTTGTACTCGTCTGGCGTAAATGTCTTGCCGCGTCCCTTAGCTTCTTCGGCGATTTCCAAACCGTGCCTTTCGCAAAGTTCACGTAAAATTTTCCGCTCCTGTATTCGCCATTCGTTTATGGAATTTTTACTTTTGCCGAAGCCCATTTTTTCCAAAGCCACGGAAATGCTGTTGCGGATTTCCATTCCGTTCTTGTAGCCGTCTGCGATTGGAATATAATCAATGTGCAAGTGCGGCGTTTTTTCGTCAAGGTGCAAGACGGAATTGAACACGTAGAAATTTGGATTACGTTCTGAAAAACTTTTTGCGTATTCGTCCAAAATCCGTGCGGCGATTTCGCCGTCGGCAGAGCCAACGGCGCAGGTGTTTTTATCGCCGATACCAACGGCGATTTCATAAAACGATTTTTCTTTGTTTGACGAAGTAGCGACTGTGTCTTTGCTTGCGTTTCCGAAAAGGTGTGAGTAGTAATTTTCGATTTTTCGGTCGGCGCGTTTTTGCTTTGCGTTGTAGTTTTCTAACGCTTGCCCGAAGCAGTTTTGGTATGCCGCTTCCAAACTTTCACGAGCGTAGTAAATATTATTTTTGGTTCTGCTTGGGTCTACGTTTTTGTAAATGAAGTTTCGGTTGTTGTGGTTTAATGAGCCTTTGCCTTTTGCGTGGGATATTTTTCTGGTGGCTATGGGTTTGACCTCCTTTGATTTTGGTTTTGATGTTTTGGTTTTGGTTTTACGGTTTTGGTTTTACGGTTTTGGTTTTACGGTTTTGGTTTTACGGTTTTGGTTTTACGGTTTTGGTTTTACGGTTTTGGTTTTACGGTTTTGGTTTTACGGTTTTGGTTTTACGGTTTTGGTTTTGGGGTTTTGACTTTGTGAGTGCTAAAGGCACGAATAAGCCGCCGGCAGGCCCCCTTTACCTTTGATGCGTAGTGTCAAAGGTAATAAGGGGTTACTTTTGAAAAAAGTAACAAAACCTGAGAGCGTGACGGCGAGCAGGTTTTGCGAGGTTTGCAGTGCGGTCACTGTCGCTGGCTTTGACTTTGTGATGTATGCGGTTAAGGATTTTACTGATTTATGCAGTTAAGAATTTTGCGTTATTGATTTTTCGTGATTTGCAAAATTCCCCTTTTCGATTTTTGCAGAATTACCACTCTCATTTATTTTCCGTTTAGCCCAATTAGAAAACGCCATATCGTCAGAGCCGTTTTGCAAAATCTCGAACAGCTTCAATTTCACGATGTCGATTTCTTTCGTAACGGCGTTTAATTCATGTTTACATTTTTCAAAAGCCTGTTGCCGTTTTTCTTTCGTTTGCAAAAGTTTGTCTAGCTTGACTTGTAGTTTTTCCGCTTTCAATTTTTTGCCGTTATCCATTTTTACACCTCACTCATTCCTTTATTTTTTGAAATGTCATTCACAACAAGTCGTAAAATCTTGTCGTGAATATTCTCCCTTGCGTTTTCGTTAAACGCCACGGACACAGCGTAAACCGTATTACCGATTTTCTTCTTGAACAGACTTGACGGAATCGCCTGTTTTACCGCTCTTGCACGTTCGTTTTTCATTAAATCACTCCTTTAAAAAAATAGTAGGAGTAACCCTGTTTTGAGAAACAAGATTACTCCCCTCATATATAAGAATTTCACATATGCTTTTCAGTAATGATAAAAAATGCGTAAATATTTAACCCAAGCAATGATACGTGAATCCATTGAACGCCTTGAATTAGCCGCCCGAACGGTTGATGAATTTGAAATAGTTGTTGGTTGGTGGGACAAGCTGGACGAAAAAATACAAGAAGCGTTCGAGAAAACAGTCTGGTCTACGGATAACAATAAATTCGATTGGAACAAATTTTCCGCAACAATACGGCAAGCCGATTTGTTGCATATTCTCTTTCATTGCATTTGCCAAATGCACAATCTTATTGAAGATGACGAGCTTTCGGCGCTATTTGAAAAAGCAACCGACAAGCAAAAACGCATATTTTTCTTGCGTGTTATTCGAGGTTGTTCGCCGCAAAAAATAGCGGCCTGCCTAGAAATGACAGACCGCAACGTGCGCGATATGGAGAACAAAATGCTTGCCAAAATACGGAAAGAGTTTTATCTGATTTTGAAGAAACGGCAGGCTGAAACACATAGAAACAATCATAGTCGAAGTCTTAAACATAGGCTTAAAATTTATGAGTACGGACAAGGAGTTTTTTAATGACACGCGCATGGCTGCGGAAGTGTGTGTATTCGCCGAAAAATACGGCTTGCTCGGCTTTATGACTGCGCTTCCGCTTACGGCTGAATTTATGGAGTACGATACAGTCTATTTGCCAAAAAACCGCCATATTCGCAAGGAATCCATGCCGTCAAGGGAATACGCAAAGCTATTTTTTCCATTTGAAGAAAAGCTAAACGAAAACCCTAATCCGTGCAGAGTTTACCCAAGCACCGAAGAAAACAAGAACTCGCTAGTCATACCCTTGACGGCACGGCGGAAGCCCCGAGCCGTAGAAATGTGCTATCAGCGTACCTACGCCGAATCCTTGAACTGGCTAATGACACAGTTTAAGGACTGGACGTTAATGTTTATGGCGAGTATTCTTCATTACAAACTTGATGATGCGCTGCAAGTAGAATTGTATCGCCAAACAATAGCCGCATTTGACGGAAATGTGCCGTCTTTTCATATTGAATTATTCGACAAGCCCGTGATGGTGTGGGATTTTAATTCGCTTATGTCGGTTATTCATCTCGTGCTTGGATTGTTGATTACCGATGAAGCGCGGCCGCTACGGACATGTAAATACTGCAATAGGGCGTTTATTGCCAAGCATCCGCAAGGTGAGTTTTGCAAGCCGAATTGTAAGAATAAGCATAATGTTTACAAAAGTCGCGGGAAAATATTTAACTCTAAAGAATGAAAAACATGGCTCTAGTTTTTAAAAACAAAGGCAACGACCGCATGTGCCATTGCCCTTGTTGGTCGGCGTGCGGTATTGTCTAAGAAAACCACTTAGACAATACCTTACTGCCTGCTTCTTGATTTTAGTTATCAGATTGCAATTTTAATGCTTTTGAGGTTTATGCCTTGTGAAGATGTTTTTGCAAGTCCTTGTGAAGATACTTTCGCAACTGTTTCAAACGAAGTCCCCGCAAGAATCTCGTCACGTTGTGCCTGCTCTTTAGCCAGTCGCGCCGCTTTCTTTTTGGCGTAACGCTCACGGTCATAGTCACGCAACGCTTCTTTTTCTTCTTCTGTCATAAGGTGGCGCGGTTTTCGTCCTCTTGATAGTGTTTTGGGCAGTTCTTCCTGCGGCTTTTCCGCTTGCGGCAAGTCAAAACTCCCAATAAAGTTAAGGTAAATATCCACTTTCTGAATACGCTTGCCTGTGCTTTTGTCGGCTTCGTGGACGATTACTTTTTCGATAAACTCATTTAACAGCAATGGCGAAAACTCCGTAAATTCAGTATGCTTTTTAACTAATTCCATAAAACGCTCCGCCTTTACGCTGTCGGCGTTAAATGTGTTAATATCCGCTTGCAGTTTTTCTATTTCAATGTCGAGGTCAGTTTGCTCCGTATCGTAGCTTTTTAACAAGTCGGCAAAATGGCTCTCGGGGATTTTCCCTGCGGCGTAGGTTTCATACAGCTTGCGGACAAGCCCTGTTATTTCTTCTCGGCGGCGTTGTGATTTTTTCAGCGTTTTCTTGTTTTCTTTTACCGCCGTTTCCTGTTGCAACGTGGATTCTTGGCGAACACGCTCGATAAACTCCGCTTCGTTGTTTCTCGCAAAATCGCTTACACGCCGTATCGTGTCTAATAGCAATTGCTCGACAACCTCAACACGGATATAGTGGCAAGTACAGCTCCGCGAATAATGGCGGTAGCTTGAACAAACATACTCGTCATGAGGTTTGTTTTCCCTGCCTGTTTTTCCTATTTTGTTGTACATTTTATGCCCGCAATCCGCACAGTAGAGGGTTCCCGTCAGCGGATTGGCTTCGCCTGTCGCCCTTTGTGGCCTACGCCGTGTTTCCCGTAGGCGTTGTACAACCGTCCATTCTTCTTCCGTGATGATTGCAGGAATTGCGCCGTCAAACACCAACCGCCCATCGGGGTTTGGCTGGCGTTTCTTGGTTTTATAGCTTTCCTTGGTGGTCTTGTTTAGAATCTTCTTGCCTGTATATTCCTCTTTAGATAAAATGTGTAAAATCGTGCCAACCGCCCAATTCGTGGGGTTGGCAGTGGTCTTGCCGGGCATACCCATACCGCTCTTGTTCCAATGCGCCGCCGGTGTTAATACGCCCTCGGCGGATAATTCGTTAGCAAGCTGTGTTGGGCTTTTGCCCTCGATAATTCCACGAAACAAGCGTTTTACAATCGGCGCGGCGGCTTCGTCCAGTATCCACTTTTGGCGGTCGGTCGGGTCGTGAATATAGCCATATGGCACTGCCCCCGATACGTGGTTGCCGTTTTTGGTTCTCGCCCCGAAGATTGCCCGAATTTTGCGGCTCGTGTCACGCGCATGCCATTCCGCGAAAAGGTTACGAAACGGCATAAAATCGTCCTCGCCTTTTGATGTGTCGATTGATTCTGCCACAGCAATGAGTGCCACGCCGCTTTCCCGTAGCTGTTCAAGAAACAACCCCACACGCAAATGGTCGCGCCCTAAACGGCTCATGTCCTTGATACAAATTTGTGCAACCCTGCCGTTTTCTACCATATCAAGCATCTGCAAAAAGCCCGGTCTATCCCAACGAGTGCCGCTCCAGCCGTCGTCACTTAGATGGACAAAGTTGGAATACCCGTTACGGTTCGCGTATTCTTCCAAAAACGCCTTTTGGTTTTCGATTGACAACGATTCATTCACCCGCTCGTCCTCTTTTGATAATCTGCTGTACAAAATGGTTTGTTTGGTCATGGTTTTAAACCCTCCCTGTGGTTTTTTGATTTGCGAGGGGTGGCTTGGCAAGGTGGCTTGCCGAAACAACTTGTGAACGTAACGTGTAAAAGCAACTTGTGAAAGTAACGTCCCAAAGCAACTTCCCAAAGCAACTTGCCAAAGCAACTTGTAAAAGTTAGCCCCTCATATGTAGGAATTTGAGGGCGCGTTTTCGGAAGTCTTTTTTGCACAAGTTGAAAATATTTTCCCTGTCGCAAATACTTCCTTTAGTTTATAGCCCCTTGGGGTTAGTTGTAGGGGACGGATTTATCCGTCCCGAGGTATGCACGTTCATCAATTCGGGGCGGGTAACGTCAATTAACGCACAGCGAGGTAATCTCGGGACGGATAAATCCGTCCCCTACAAAAAACCGTGTAGGTTTTGGCGTTCGTGCGTTTTGGCGTGGCGTGCGTTTGGCGTGGCATTTTGGTCGTTCGTGCGTTTGGCGTGGCAAATAAAAAAACGGCTTACGCCGTTTTTTTATTTGCTATAGCTATAAAGGCTCGTGACGACATTCCCACCAAACCAACGTCGGTGAAAAGGGGCAATGCCCCACAGTGAAAAGCAACTAGCCAAAAGGCTCGTGACGACATTCCCACCAAAGTACAGCGGTGAAAAGGGGCTACGCCCCCCAAACAAGCCATCTCATAAACGCCGTAACATCAGCCGCATTAACCGCACCGTCCCCATTTATATCCGCTACCCCAAACAGCGGGTCAGTCGGCAAAGGCATAGTAAAGCCCGCATGTCCTGCAACCGCGCGCGCAAGCCATACCACGTCTGCCGAGGACACACTGCCAGTGCCGCCCGAGGACAACGCGCCTAGGCGTAGCCAGTTGGCGGTTATGGTGGTGTTTGCGGTCACGTTTGTGAGCGGTGTACTCCAACCGCCCAGCACATAGCCGCTGCGTGTCAATATCGGCGCGGTTGCCGCCGAGCCGTGGTTGATTGTTTGCGTAACTGCGCCGCCGCCTGTGTGAGTACCGCCGTTTAGGTTAAAGGTGACGGTGTAGGTGAGCGGTACAAAGTTCATGGCGGTAATCGTGACCGCGTTGGCAGGCATGGTAAACGTGGCGGTAGTCGCGCCTACAGCGTTAGTCACGGAAACGCCGGTTGCGGTTATTCCGTTCGCCGCAAGTCGATAACCTGTGGGCGGCGTTATATTTAGTGTAACAGTCGCGCCAGGCGCAAAGCTAGGGCCACCCTGTACGGCTACGCCTGTTACGCCGCTTTGTATGGTTACTGGGTTGGTTGCGCTTCCTGCGGGAAGCTCGATAATGCGTATATTGCTGTAGTGTATGTCGATATTTTGGGAAGTAGCCGAAAGACTGACGTTCCTCGCGCCAATCGCCACGAGCTGGTCGCGCGTAAGCGTAATACCATGCGTAAACGGCACATTTATGCCTACGGCAGTACCGTCAAAAATAACGTGGTTGCCCTCTTGTGTACCGCCAGGCACTTGTGCCACAGGCACAACATTTCCGCTCGCGCCCTCAAAGCGTATACGCGGCGTACCGCCTGCGGGGAACGTGCCAGAATATTCTATGCGGTACAGATTTCCTGCGGAAATAGGAATAGCAGGCGTGCCGTTTCCGCCTAGTCCGTTTGTGCCGCCTAGCATCAAGCGAATGGCGTGCGCTACGCCGCTTCTTTGGGTAACTACTACAGCGCGATTGCCTGCGTTGCCCGAGGCCGTGAACGTGGTCGTACCTGCCGCGCCTGTTCTGTCGAGCGGCGCGAACGCCGTCAGCGTAGAGCCAGAGAGCGAGCCAGTACCCGAAAACGCGCTAAAGCCTGCCGCTGTGTGCCTTGTGGTCGTTTGCATATCGTACAGTACCGTTTCTGTCGAAGCCGCCGATACCGTGATGTTTACGTTGCTTGAAGCCGAAAGGAACGCGCTAGGATTGCTTGGCGTAAAGGTGACGTTGTGACTGCGTACGCCCACCGCGCCCACGGACGTGCTATTACCTGCCGTCCACGAGAAGGTGCCTGCCGTGCCGCCTGTATTGCTTGTAGGCAGTGCGACCTGCCCGAGGGTTTGCCCTACGGTAGCGGTCAAGCCAGTCGGCCAGTTTACCGTAGGCGCGACTGGCGTGCCGCCCGATTGCCAGTTAGCCGTAACTGTTACGGCGTTGGCGGGCATGGTAAATGTCGCGCTTGTTTGGCTTGTTGCGTTTTGTATTGTCACGCCCGATGCCGTCCAGTTTAAAAAGGTCTGTCCAGTAGGCGCAGTGCCTGCGTTAAGCGTGACGAGCGTACCCTGTGCCGCAGGGTTCGGGCTTGCACTCGCGCCTGTGCCGCCGCCGCTTATTGTTATGGGGTAGGTAATCGGCGCGGTGGTACATCTGCATGGCAAATTATTACATACGCCGCATTCCACAGGGTTGGTAGGAGCGGTAACAGCGGCAGTGGTTAGCACAACGGAATCAAAGCGTGTAAATTCGTTGGTATCGCCGCCTCCGCGGTGATTTGTGGCTTGGGTGTATGTGTTTCCTGTACCTGTAAGCCCTTGGTTTGTGGCAAGAGCCACATATAGCGTGGTCGCTGTGTTTGTGCCGCTTGTGAGAAGCCTGCGCGGAATAGTAAGCGTAGCGGTAGAAGCGCCCGCAATAATGGTATCTGGCGAAATAATTACGCTTGCAGGGTCGGTAAGCCGAGCCGTAGTCAAGAACGAAATATTGTTCAAGCCCGAGGTACCCGACAAATTCGTCCACGCCAAAAGTCTGCGGTTACTATTGTTGCCCTGCGAGGTGTAGTTAATTGTAAGCGTAGCATCGCCATTGGCAGAAATAATACATGGCGTAATTTCTAGCCCCGACAGCATAAGCACATGGTCAGTCGCGCCGCGGCTTACGTTTATGTCTACAGGGGCAGTCTTGTTCGGATTCCAGTTAAATCTAATTGTACGCGAAATGTTGAGCGTAAAGCTCTGTGTCGCGCTTCCGTGTGCGTTAGTGGCGTTAATGGTAAAGGTATGACTGCCCGAAGCCACCGAGGCCGCGATATTGAGCGTATTGCCGCTTATGGTAACGCCCGACGGCGCGCCAGTGAGCGTGTACGTAATAGGCGTAGAGCCAGAAGCCGTAATCGACATAGTACGCGCCGTGCCTTGGGCTACGGTGAGGTTGTTCGCGCTGGTGATGGTGGGCGGAGTCGGCGTGACTACAAGCGTTCTGAAGTTGCCTGGGATTTCGCTAAGCGGAACAGGCGTATGGGTTGGGTTTTTGCGGTAATGTCCTGCCGCCGCTAGTACGAGGCTTCCGTTGTAGTCGCAGGTTACCTCTGTGTGTTCATAATCTTCGTAGTCGTTTTTGAAACTGCCGTTAGTTGTAGCAGGCCCGCCCAACAACGCGCCTGTAAGCAGGTTTGCAGGGTTGGGATTTCCTGCGTTCCATGGGAACGTATTTGTACCCGAGGCCGCCCTATGGTGTAAACGCATAGCCGTTTGAGCAACCGTAGGCGTACCTGCATTGATAGAGGGATAGCCTAGTACATACGAGTTGCGCGTAGTATTATTGCCGAGCAAAAATCTCATTTGCTCGTGCGCCCATGTGGAATAGGTGCTTTGGTTACGCCTATTATCACGAACCAGTGCCAAGCCCTGCATTGCCGCATTATAACGAGCATTTCCCCAGTTGCTCCAGTTACTGTAGTTTGTTGGGGTGTTTCTATTTATTCTGTCTGTGTTAAGCTCTCTTTCTGCCGCTTCCCAGTTTTGCCTTAAAATTGCGACTTGCGGCCACGCATTGTCCCAGCTATAAGCCCAGTTTATATGAGGAATCGAGCTTGTGCTGCTTGTGGTGGGATTACCGCTGCTATCTCTGCGGTAGCTAGTGCTACCAGTAGCGATAACAAGCCATTCTCCTGCAAGCGCGAGCTTATCCTGCCAACGTGAGGAATTGTAGTAGCCGGTTGTACCCGCCGTAGCCACGGCTTTAGAGCCGCTACTCGCCCAGTTAAACAAGGCTAAAGCCACGTCTAAGTCCTCTTGGTCGCCGAAGTTTACATAGTTTTGTGCAAGCAATGCCGCCGCTATTGCCACTTGGTCTGTACCAGGGTTGCCCGCTGATAAATCTGTAAAGCGCGCGTTCCTGTTTGCTCCTGCGGCACTGCCTGTTTGGTTAGAGGGATTGCCCCAGTAGCCGTGGTCGTTGCCGCCGCCGCCGTCGCCCACTTGGTACGCATACGAGGCTATAGTGCCGTCAGCTTGATAAACTACGCATCTTTTGTAATATTCGGCAAAATGGTTGAGTATACGTTCCGCATGGTCTAGCGAGCCAGCCTTGGCGAACTCCTCGCGGTATTCGTATACAGCCCAACCAAGCGAAACTCCCGCAAAAGCAATAGGCAAATTAAACTTTACATGGTCGCCCGCATCATGGAAGCCGCCGCGCAGGTCAATGGTGGTAGGCCCGCCTTCCCCTCGCATACCCGAGGGTACGGAGATATTCTGGTCTTGCAAGTGGCAGTTGTTCCTCCACGCAAATTGCGAACGAGTAGTTACGTTATGACCGCACATATTAGCATCAAAGAAGTACAGCGAGGTCTGCAAAAGCCGCGCGTAGTTTACTTCCGTGTTAGCCAGCACAGTCTGCGGAAACGCAGGGACAAGCGATAGCACCATTAAGAATGTTAAAAACAATGATAGTAAGCGTGACGAGAATTGCTTTTTCATTTAATTCACCCTTTCAATACACTTTAGACAGAACGCAAATTTTTTTAAAGGCATGGAACGCGGATTTTCGCGGATTTAACGGATTTTCGCGGATTTTTTTCTCGCGTTAATTAAAAACTAACGAAACATAAATTACGTAGGCTTTTATTTACACGGATTTTAATAACCATGCCAGACAGAATCCGCGAAAATCCGCCAAATCCGCGAAAATCCGCGTTCCATAATCTTTTAAATCCACAGCTACGTGCGTACCTCGGGACGAGTAAACTCGTCCCCTACAAGGGAATTTACTCTACCCTCGCAAATCCGACAGCTCCCACCCAACAAGCCATCGCATAAACGCCGTAATATCCGCCGCGTCTACCGCGCCGTCGCCGTTTATATCTGCAACGGCGAACATCGGGTCGGTCGGCGCAGGCTTGGCAAAGCCAGAATGACCTGCAATCGCGCGAGCGAGCCATACAACGTCTGCGGAGGACACACTGCCAGTACCGCCAGACGACAACGCGCCTAGCCGTGACCATTGTGCTGTAATCGTGATGTTGGCGGTAATCGGCGTGGTGAAGCTAAACGCAGGATTGCCTGCCGCGCTAGATGTCCAGCCAGTAAGCACCCAGCCCGAGCGTTCCAGTACAGGCGCGGTTGCCGTGCCGCCGTTGCTTATTTGCTGTGAAAGCTGGCCGCCGCTTACGTGATTGCCGCCGTTGGTTGCGATTGTCACCGTAAATTGTGACGAAGCGTCTACCTGCCAGTTTGCCACGAGCGTAACGGGCGCGCCTGCCATATTGAAGCTAGTGCTTGCACTGCTTGCGTTGGCGAAGCCTACGGACGGCGCAGAAGTCCAGCCTGTGAAGCTATAGCCTGCGCGTGTTCCTGCATTTATAGAAATTGTGTCGCCTGCTTCCGCAGGGTTTTTGCTTACTGTTGCGCCAGTACCTGCGCCGTTCATGCTTACTGGGTACAGCGTGGGTATGGGGGCAGGTGAAAGCTGTATAATGCGTACATTAGAAATGTTTATATTTGCGGTGTTGCCAGTTTCTGACATGTTTAGGGTACGCGAACCAATAGCCACTAGCTGTTCGCGTGTAAGTGTTACAGAATGTGTAAATTCTGTATTAGCAGGAACGGAAGCGGCGGCATCAACAAGAACATGCCCTCCGCTCAATACACCGCCAGGCACGAGGGAAGCATCGGTCAAGCTCTCGAAACGCAGACGAGGGATAGCCGAAGCGTTAGGGAAGCGCGCGGTATATTCTATTCGATAAGAGCTACCTGCTACGGTAGGCATACCCACACTACCCAAGCCCTCTGTTCCGCCTAGTGTAAGGCGTACGGTTTGGCTTACGCCGTTCCTGTTAGTAATAGCGATTGACCTACTGCCTGCTGTTCCGTTTACGGCAAAGGTAGTATCAGAGCCGCCGCCCCTAGTAAGCGGAGCAAACGCAGACACCATGCCGCTTGGCAAAGCACCAGTACCCGCAAACTCGGCAAACCCAGCCGCAGGGTGTCTATTAGTAGTCTGCATATCATATATTACAGTTTCTGTCATCGGGCCTGTAGCCGTTACATTTACACTCACAGACTGGTTTACTGTAGTAAACGCGTATGTGTTATCTGGTGTAAATCTAAGCACATGAGTACGCGTACCCACCGCGCCTACTAGCGAGGTTGGCGAGAACCACGAGAACGTGCCAGGCGTGCCAAGGTTGCCAGGCAACGGGATTTGACTCACGGTTTGCCCTGTTACCGCTGTTAGGCCTGTGGGCCATGTGACTACAGACGGCTGTTGTACCACTGTTTCCCAGTTTGCGGTAACGGTGACGGCGTTGTTTGGCATAGTGAATGTCGCGCCGTTTGGCATGGTTGGGTTAGTGATTGTCACCTGCGAGGAAGTCCAGCTTACAAACTGGCTGTTAGCAGGCGGCGAGCCTGCGTTAAGCGTAACGGTTTCGCCTTGCTCCGCAGGGTTGTTTGGCATAGCAGAATGGCCTGTGCCAGTGCTTACTATGGTTACGTTGCTGCCTACCGCTTGCCGCCATACGGCAGTGACGGTAATATCAGTCGTTATATTATTGAACGGTGTGTCCCACCCAGTGAGCCTATAGCCCTCACGATATGCCGTGGGAGGCGTAGCGGCGTTTCCGCCTGCTACTATTTGCACTAGCTCGCCGCCGCCTGTGCGAGTACCGCCTGCTAGGTTGAACGTAACGGTAGAGGGCGCGCTAGGGTCACATCGGCAGGGCAGGTTATTACAACGAGTGGGAGGACATGGTACAGGGTTGCCTATTCCCAAAACAGCGCGCGAATTAAAGCGAATGTTGGCGACACGCTCTGCGAACTCGCTATGACCGCGGTGGTCGCCAGTGTTTGTGTACCTGTCGGCAACGCCGCCCGATGGGAAGCCTGTTTCCCCTGCATCAATCGTAATCGCAACATATAGCTTGGTTGCGGTGTTTGTTCCGCTTGTTATTAGTCCGCGCGGAATAGTAACCGTGGCGGAGCTGTCGCCTGCGTTAATACGCGGCGAAACAGCAGCATTTCCTGCCACAATATTGGCGGTAGTCAAGAACGAAACATTGTTTATGACGGAAGCCGCGCCCGATAAATCCGTCCATACGACAAAACGCCTTGTGCTGTTGTTACCTAAAGAATTGAAATTCATGGTAACGGTAAAATCCTCGTTAGGCTCTATCATACATGGCGTAATCTCTAGCCCAGACAGCACGCGTATATGGTTTGTACCGCCTAGCGACACATTGCGGTCTGGCTCGGGCGTGAGGTTTAAGTCCCAGTTAAAGCGAATATCTGTATATGGGTCTGGTACGTCTGTCGGCGTATTGTCAAATTGCGGTATTACCGTGCCTGGCGGTATTGTATTTCCGCTAGAGTTTTTGACAATGGTGTAAAGGTCAACCATTGTGTAGCGGTTTGCTACGCCTGCGGCGGCGTTGTTTAGCGTATAGGTGGCTACGGAGAACGAGTCGGGCGTTACGCTTACTGTAGAGAAGTGGCGTAGATTGGGGTCTGGCGCGGCGGCTGTACCGCCGTTGTTCGCGCTATGGTGACGTAGGATATAGTCGCGGCTAGCCATGTTTTCCGCAGGGCGCGCGTTGCTTCTTGTTACCGAGCCTAGGGAAATATAAGCGATGCCCTCGGGGTTTAGCACGGCGTAGTTGGTCGTGCCAAACTCGCCTTGCTGTATTGCGCCTGTCGGCGTTATCCAGCGTTGTGTCAAGCGGCGCGTTACACTGCTTCCGCTTCCCCTGCGCATATGGTGCGAGCGTGAATAGACATGGTCGTGGCCGCTGAATACTATGTCAATATCGTTTGCTTCAAATACTGGTATCCAGTTGGCTATAATATTAGGCTTTGGCGATTGGTTGGACGGTCTATTGGCAGAATACGGCGAATAGTGGAACGAAACCACGCGCCATGTAGCGTCCGCGTTGGCTGTAACTACATTGTCAAACCACGTACGTCTGCTTGTGCTAGTGAAGTTTGGCGTTTCGCCATCTAGCTGAATAAAGAGTACGTTGCCGTACCTAAACCAGTAGTCAAACTCCACGTCGGTGTCGAGGTCAGTGGAAGCGTGACGGCGCACCTCTGCGTTAGAGCCGCTCGAAATATTAGTAAAGTTATAGTGTCTGTGCCATAGGAACGGGTTCATATTGTTCCCTGCGGAGCCAGTTTTTTGGACATCGTGATTGCCTGTCACAGGTGCGAACGGCAGACTGTGCATTTGGTTAGGCGAGAAAACCGAGTCAAAGCGGCGTTGCGCCCCCCTAAGCTGTAGCGGCGTTGGGCTTTTTGCATTGCCGCCAGTTTCAATAACCGCTTCCGACACCTGGTCGCCTGCGGACAATATAAACTGCGCCTGCGGGAAAATAGCGGCGGCGTTGGACATAAGGTTTGTCCAGTCCTCGCGGTCGTATTCTATGCCGCCTGTGCCGATTTGTATATCGCCCACGGCAAAGAATTGGAACGTATTCGCGCCGCCTGTGCGGAACGTCTTGGGCGAGGATTTGCCTACGTCCCAGGTTACTACATATTGATATACGGTATTTGGCAATAGGTTAGTTACGGTTAGCTGATGTACGTTGTAATCGCCCAAGCCGCCCTCACTGCCTGTTCTTTCTACTACAAAGGAATCAGTGCGAGTAGAAGCGATTGTGCGAATGGTATCGGGCTGTCCCTGCTGCCATATTTCTATGCCGCCAGTGGGCGAGCCGGAATGCCACGTAAAGCGCATACCAGTGTTGGTATGGTGGGGGGTAAGCGTAAGGTTTCTGTAGTTTCTGCCGCGCGGCGCACCTGTGGCAGACACATTCAGCGCGAAGCTCTGCGTAGCTGTACCTTGTGAGTTGGTCGCTCTTATTTGGAATACATAGCTGCCGTTGGGTACGGTGGAAGCGACATTAAGGCGCGGAGGAGTACCCGAAATGGTTACGCCAGCGGGAGGTGCAGGCGTGCCGAAGGAGAACGTAACAGCGGAAACGCTGTCTGCGGTAAGCGGCATATTGGAGGCGGTACCCTGCTGTACGGAGAAGTTGTTGGGGCTGGTGAATATGGGAATCACTGGGCATTGGCATTTTGATGCGCCGCGTTGCCCTATGCCTGCGGTATGCCCCGCTCTGATTGCGTTGGTTATATTCGGGAAAACAAGCCCCATGTGGGGTACGCTAGGCGTGCCAGTCCATGTGCCGCTGCGGCGGTGGAATAGCCCGAAATTGCCCTCCATTGCGTTATGGTTGCTTGAATTGGTCGCACCATTGTCCCACCAAACCTGTGAAAACCCTCTGCGGGCGGCTTCCTGCGCGTAGAATGAGGCGTAGTTTGCTCTTGTGGTTTCGTTGGTAGAGGAAGAACGAGATACCGCGCCCCATTCGCCGAATACAACGGGTACGCCTAGAGCGGTTGCACGAGTTGTAACGCGGTTCATCATGGTGGTAACATTTGCTTCTGTCCAAGTATGGACGAGTGGGCCGCTGCCTACGCCCGCAAAGTTATTAGGCTCGTATGCGTGAACTGATAGGATTATTCTGTTGGGGGTATTGCCTGTAGGGTCGTTGGGGCGTTCAAATCCGTTTAGCGCGGTAGTCGTCGCGCTTGCGGCGTAGGTGGGTACCATTAACATTCTGTATTGGTTATTTCCGCCAGATGCGCGCACGGTGTTTACAAAGGTTTGTGCGAGTGCGTTTAGGTTAGTCCTGTGCGTTGACGAGCCGCCGTTCCATTCGGCGGAGTCGCCTCTTACGCGAGGCTCGTTAAGCCCCTCGAAAATAAGACGTTCATCGTAGCCATTGTTAAATTCGGCACAAATTTGCTCCCAAATTCTGGTTATATAGGCTTGGGAACGGCTGATGTTGGTATTTCCTAGCCATTCATTGTAAATAAGCTCCTCGTGGTGGGTATTAAGTATAATGGTCATGCGGTCGCCTTCTACGCCCGCGTTGTATGCCCAGTTTACTACGTTTTTTACACGCGCCATGTAGTCTGCACGTATAGTCCAGCTTGGCGGGCCGCCCGTGGCCTTATACCATGTTACTGGTATTCTTATTGTTCTAAAGCCTGCGTTGTATACGTTGGTGATTAGGGCTTGGGTGGTTGCATTAGTCGAGCCGCCAATCCATTGAGTTTCTAGCTGTTGGGCACTTCGGTCGCTGTATTTTGTAGTTCCGCCGCAGTTCCATATTCCAGTACCGTTTGAGCTGCTAGGCGGGCTGCTTGGGTTAGGAATACAAAGCGAGCAGCTGCTGGAGTGACCTATATGCGTATAGTCGAATGTGTTACCGAGGTTCCAGCCCGGCCCCATATTTTCTACCACGCAGAACGCGCAGCTCATTTCTATGCTAGAGAAGCCAAAAAGCTCTTGCTCGCTCATGTCGTAGACTGGGCCTTCGTCTGTGTCCGCGGTGTCGGAGAAGCCTAGGAGCTGTGATTCGGCGGTGTCTGTGGTGTCGGAGAAGCCGAGGATCTGTGATTGGTCGCCGTCGTTGTTTTCGTTGCTTCCGTGGGAATGTTCAAGCTCCTGTAGCTGTTCCAGCGCGAGGTCGATTTCGCCGCCAGACGGCAAAAAGCCCGCCGCGGTAATCGGGTTCAGTGACAGTACCATTACTACCGTGAGCAATAGTGCCGTAAACCGCTTTGCTAGGTTAGTTTTACTCATGCGTACCCTCCTGTTATATGTTTTTTTGGTTTATTTATAGACTGGTGGATTGTGGTGATTGGTGGTTTTAGTTGTCGTATCTGTCAAAAAACGAGTTTATGGGCGTTCTCGGTGTCCTTGACACATAAGGCAACCCGCTAGGCTTTTTGTTTCCTTTATTGTCCTTTGTTGCTTTCGCTTCTTTCGTTCTTTCGCTTTATTCCCCGCCCCCTTTCCCTATATATGTACACATAATAGAGTATACACAGGTTTTTACCGTAAGGCAACAAAAACTACACAAAAAACTACAAAAATATTTCGCCCCTATCCCGGGCGGGATAAAATGTAAAAAAAGCGGGGTGTTGGGTATACAACACCTCGCCTAATTTATTGCCCGAGAAGGGACTTGAACCCCCACCATGTCACCATGAGCGGATTTTGAATCCGCCGCGTCTGCCGTTCCGCCACTCGGGCTTGTGGTTGTGGCTGTGCTTAATTTGCACAACAAAGAGATTTTACACGGTAGAGTAAAAAATGTCAAATCGGATTTTTTACCCTAATTTTTTACTGCTCCGTACGCATAATAACCTCAAGCTCTGCAAGCAATCGTCTTTCGTCCATTAGCCCGACCACCGTGTTGGCGATATAGCCGTTTTCGTCAATAAAAACTGTGGTGGGGATAGAGCGGACGGCGTAGGCTTCTGCGCCGCTTTGGTTTAGGTCGAAGTAGACGGGGAAGCTGAAGCCGTTGTCGGCTACAAAGCGGGTGGCGGCGGCTCTTGTTTCGCGAACGCCGTCAACTAGATTGAGCATTATAAATTGTACATTTTCGCCTAGCTGTGCGTACGCGCTGTCAAAGTCTGGCATTTCTATGCGGCAGGGCGGACACCAGCTCGCCCAAAAATTGATTACGGTGGGCTTGCCCGCGGCTAGAATTTCATGTAGCGTGGTTTCGTTTCCGTCACTGTCGGTAAGCGAAAAATCGGGGGCTTTTTCTCGTTCCTTGGTGGGGGCTGGGGCTTCTGCGAGCCTGTTATTTAGCTGTTCTGTTTCTGTTTCGGCTAGCTTGTCATAATACCACCACACGAATACGAATAGAAAAATAAAGGCTAATGCGCTTGCCGCGAATTTTAGGATTTTTTTCATGTTTTTCATACTCCCTCCACTTCCATTCCCCAGTATACCACCCACAAAAACCCCACGCAACAACCCACACGAACATATGTTCTCTATATGTTTCCCGACAAAATGCCGATATAATACTTGTGGGGCTACTATGCCCTTTCGTGGCAACCTCTGAAAAGCCTTAACGCAGGCTTTCGAGGCTATCCTACTACCATTACCCGCCCAATGAGCGGACAATGGTATAAATCTCGAATAAAAATCCACTGGGGGTACTTAAATGCTTATTAAACAAAGAATCAGTCTATACCTAGCGTGTATAATTTTCTTGAACATACTGGCGGTCTTTATCGTGCCGCCTGCGGTCGCGCTCGCGAATGACCCTCTGCCGTCTGGGGGGCTTGGTGTCGGCTTGCCTGGCACGGCGTTTGACGGCGAGCTTAGAGCGTCCTTTAATGCTTCGCTTGTTCCTGCGGCAGGACGGCCGAACTTTTTAATGGGAACAGTGCCTGACGGCAATATTTTACTTAACTGGCCTGTGCTAACGCCGCCTGGCGGAACGGAATTTATGCAGGTTCTGCGTTATTTTGACGAACACGGCAACCGCCACGAGCTTTCCCTACGCCGTATCACGGGCTTTGGCGAGGGCGCAGGGCTTATGGTAAATTATGACATATTTGTGCCTATTGCTGACGGCGGCGGTGTAAGATACGTGCATATCAGCGACCCCATAAGGCGCGAAATGGAAATGCCCAACTATCAAATTTTTGTGCCTGGGCTAAACACCTTTGAAACAGCTACAGCCTATTTGTCCACAAATAATAGAAACTTTCCTGTACAAGACACACGCCCTACCACACAGCTAAACCGCGTAAATGATAGGCTTCGCTTTGACCCAGACGATACAGGCACACTCTTTACCGCTGTTTACCCAAGCTATCCAAATAACCCCAACGCGCGTTCGCTGCCCGAGCTAGCCTCCGAGGACGAGTTTGACACAGAGCATTACAACTGGCTTACACCTAGCTTCAATATAGACGAGGGCTACGGCTACTCGTTCAAGGTATCGGACAGAACCATGCACTTCCGCTGGGAGGGCGGCCAGTTTTATTTCTACGCCGAAAATATTCTAACCACAGGAAATATCCACGATTTTACACTGGAACGCTATGAAGGCTTGACGAATATCAACAGCTACGTAAGAGGTAACGCAAGCGGTCTAATCCCCGCAGGCAACGCCTACGTTTCCGCCAACGAAATCCCAAACACCGTAAACGGCAAAATCTACGCGTTTATCGGCATCGACCGCACACATTTAGTATCTATACCGTACGCGCATAACGAGCTAATAGACGAAATAAACACAAATCCGTCTAATCTAGCAGGAATATACGAGCAAGGCACAGGCACAGCTACAGCAAGCAACCTGCACGCGCCCTTTCCTATATATAACACCGAACGGCTAGATATGACCGCCGAAGCTGATAATGGCTTGCGTGCCGCTCCTGCGGCAGGCGGCGAGGACGGGCTAAATTTGGGGCTTGATATTCGCTTTAATCTGCCAGGCTTCTTTGACGAAACCACAGGCGGCTTTACCGAGCATATACTCACCGACAAGCACACCATAGGCAAACAGCTAGGCGTATCGCTAATGCTTATGGTAGGCGGCGCGCCTACGCCCGAGGATTTCGAGGTACGCGTACCCCTAGCCGATATGCCAAACTTTGCAGGCGACAATAACGAAAACCAAGGCTCGGTCGCTAACGTATGGGAAGCTACGCTTACCCCTCGTGAGGACAGAGCGCTTGTGGCAGGAAGCCCTCCAGTGGAAATGACCCTGCGAGATGTTTCGTTGCTCCATAGAACGGACGCGGAGCAAGCCGACCGCGTACGCATAAAGGTGGGCGGACTAAGCTCCAGCATAGCCTACGAACGCGGACTTTTGTCGCTTTCGGCAGGTGAAGCCGCCACCAACTTTATTACCACGTCAGAAAGGCAAATAGCCTCCTATGACGAGCCTATTTACACGTTCCTAGACTTTAGGTTTGATACCTTGCTTGGGCGCGAGGTTATTATCGCTACGCCGTACAATCTAGCCGTAACCTCACTCAATCGCGGCCATACCATTCGTACAGGCTATTATCAGCTAGTCACCACGTCAGACCCTCGCGGCTTCGCTCCGTTCCTAGCGACAGAGGCATCTACCGAGGTTTATTTCTCGTTGCCTACCATGATAATAGAGCCGTGGGACTTTCAAATAACCATGTCGCAGGCGTTCCCTCTGCCGCCAGAGCCGCCCAACATGCTTTATTCGCAAATAGTACGTTGGCAGCCAAACCGCGAGCCGCGTATAGATATTCCGTCCGGCTTTACTGTGTCCAACGTACTGCACAAGCCTATGCGCGAGCCTGCCGAGGGCTTCGACCGCTTCCAGGCAGGTGAGCTTAGCTTTACCGCAGAATGGAATATCGCGACCTTTGCGGATATTATGGCGCGCTTGGGACACCCCGACGATACCTTTGGCACGTCTAGTTCCGCGTTAAAGGTTAGCTACGTTGTGGGTATTTCTACCTCACCCGAAACGCAAGCCATGATTAAGGACGGCGAAACCCAGCATATGGAATATCTGTATGTAGATATGGAAATACGCCGAGTTATGGGCGAGGACGGCACGTACCTGACCGACAGAGTAGAGGTACGCTATTTAGACAGCAGTGACTTTATACCGCCGCGTTATCAAGGCGAAATACCTACGCCGCACCCCATTTTGAACCGTGACAGCGTAGTCGGCTGGCAGGAGGTCATTCCGCGCCCCGACCCATCTATCGGCGAGAATGTTCTGATTGCTTCCATTGACATAATCACAAACTCCGTGCGGCTTCACCGTATTCCGCCGCCGCCGCAGCATATGCGTAGGGATTTCCACTTCCCAGGCATTTACTTTATGAACGTACGCCTAAACGACTGGGGATATGTGGGAAGCCCTGTGTTGGGCGGAGAAACGCCGTGGAGCTTGTTCGATTATCTAGTAATCGAGGACATTCCCGAGCTAGAGCCGCCGCCGCCCACAGCCCTTGAAATAAAGGCAGGGCCTACGCCGCCAGTGACTACACAGCCGTTTATGGACGTTTCCTACGCGATTCCCACTAGGGCGATTACCGCCTATCTTAATACGCAATACCAGGTAAGCACACAAATAACGACCAATGTATATATCGGGCGTTTTGAGGACGCGCTTATGGATACGTTCTTTCCGTTCGCGCCGCCGCCCGACCACCATATAAGACGTACCCTAGAGCCGCAGTACCGCCCAACGCGTGCCTATTCTATTGACTTTGACGACCCGCGCTTGGGCGCAAGCTACGTAGGCGGCAGAACAGAGCTAGACCTAAGCAACGCCGACATACAGCGGATTTTACGCGGCGAGGTGACGGCAAGTGAGCCTGATTCGGGCGTAATTCGCATAACTGGCGTACCGCTTATACAAAATATGGCTTCGACTACTGGCCCTGCGTTGGATATTGCCTTGCAGGCAGGCACGCCGCTTAATTTTGCGGTGAACGAGGGCTTAACCATGGAGCAGTCCTTTACCGCAACGCGCGCGATTTTGAATAGTCCGTCCGATTTCCCAGTGTATCTGCGGCTTACTAATTTGGACGAAAACTCGGCTTACTATATATTTACAGATATGGAAATAGAGAAATGGCTAGACGAAACAGGCGAATGGCAGCTGTTTGACGAGGGCGAAAACCCTGCTATTTCTACGCTTACAGGCGTAGCTACCGATACCACCGTAGGCACGCCCGAGCTACCCACGGTAGGCGATACCGACCCCACCGCGCCGCAGGTGAGAGTGCGTGACGTGGAACAAATGGCGGCTTCCATTTACTGGGGGCAGTACGGCCTTAGCTTCCAGGAACGCACAGACGGCGTAAAGGTCGAATGGGAAATGATTCGAGTGCAAAACGGCGACAGAATGACCAACGACCAGCTAACTAGCCGTAACCCTATTTTTACCGATGTGTTTAATTCGCTTACTAGCTCGCCGCTTCGTATGGGCTGGGTAAGTGACGGAAAGAGCCTTACGCACTTTACGACCACGGCAAATCAGCTAATCGCCGAGCCAAACGAGGGCGAGGATTTCGAGTGGTATCCGCAGGAGGTAGAGCTGCGCGACAAGACATTGTTACCAAATAATTTGTATTTCTACTATGTACGTACGGTACGCATAGAGGAAGCCTGGGACGACCAGTTGCAGGGCTATGTGGCGACTCGTTCTGTTTCCACATGGAGCGAGGCCACCGTTACCACGTACCCAGTAAGCCCGCCGATTAACCTACGCCAGGAGGACGCTACAGGGCGCGCAGGCTATGACGGCAAAACAATGGCGTTGGTAAGCTGGACACACCAGGACATGGACTTGGTGCTTGACGGCATGGGCGAGCTGTTCCTATTTGAGTACCAAATACGCGAGGGCGAGGACGAATGGCGCAGCGTGGTGACGATTTCGCCTAATATAATGGGGCGCGACCGCTTGCTTGCAGGCGATAGCAGTCGTATCACCTTTATGCTTGCAGGCTTACAGCACAGCTCTGTGTATCAAATGCGCGTGCGTTTGCGTGATATGTCGTCGGACGAAACCTCGCTTTGGTCGAATATTATAAATATTATGACGGAAATAGACGAAAAGGAATCTGGCCTAGACGGACAGGTGGACAACTGGCTCAATTATCTACGCCGTAAATTGGAGGAAATTCTGCGGCAGCCGTACTGGACTGCACAGGACAGCGCGTGGAACAATACCTTTGTGTATCGTCCAGCGGAGGTTTTTGACGGCCTTATGGCTTCCGCGCCCGACACTGCCATACCTCTGCATACCCAAGGCGCGAGCCGTACGGTGTATTATATACCCACGTCTGCTGTGCTTACCGCCAACGAAAATAGGCGCGGTTTTTCTGCCGCGTTCGGCGATATGCAGCTTCTTTTCGCGCCGTCCTTCTTGAACACTGGCTTAAATCAGCCTGTAATGAACATGTTGCGAGATATAGACGCGCGCGGCTCGTCGCTCTCTGATTCGTTTGTGCGTGTCACTGTAGACCGCACTACCCTAGGGGAAATAAACAGCGCGCCTGCGATTACGCCTAGTACGACTCTTTCTATGGAAATAGTAGCCACAAATGACAAAATCCGCAATATCCGCTCGTGGGACAGAACCATGCTAAACACGGCGCGCGACATAGTCGAGGACTGGCTAAATGACCCGATTGTGCAACAGGGCATACGCGATTTACTGATTTCTGAAGCGCAAAACGAGGAAATTTCCGACCATATTTACCATGTAATCGGGCGTGTGGAAGCGGAAATTAGGGAAGCAGTAAACGAGGCAATGGTAACGCATACGGACGGCATTCTCGCGCCTGCCAGAAATATAATAACGGACTTTAACGCGCCCTTGCACGTAGTCGCCACAAATGTAACCGAAAACATGTCCGTAAGCGGCTACAGACGAGTAAACAATAACTGGCAATTCGAGAATTTAATAGAATACGCCGCAGGCAGGGCGTTTGTTACGCACGCGGTCGGCACGTTTGCCTTTAGCGGCCGCGTGGTAGACATTCCCGACATAGAAACCATACCGCGCGGAAACGTGGTAGTCGGCATAGTGGCGCGCTACGGCCTAGAGGATTTGTTCGGCGTAAATATCGACATGAAACAGAACGCCAGCCGTCAAATGGTGGTAGGCTCTATTGCGCGTGCGGCAGGTATTCCGCGCGGCTCGGACGCTTTCGCTTGGGCGAACGCCAGCCTTAATGTCAACATGTCTAGCAGGAACGCCACTGGTCTGATTTCGTGGCAGGAGGCCGTAGCTGTAACCATGGCACTATATGAACACAGAACGTCTACGCCTATTAGTACCATGCGTATTACTAACTTTGCGAATACTGCGGCAATGACCTTGGATACAAGGTATGCGCAGGCTGTACGCGCCGCGTTTGAGCTAGGCGTGGTGTCGGATAGTGCGCGTAATCCTGCCGGGTCGGTTAGTATTGGGGAGTTTTTGGATATGCTTACGTTGCTTAGTGGTAAGGTTGGGGTGTAACCCCCCTTTTCACCGCTATGCCGTGGTGGGAATGTCGTCACGAGCCTGTTATACGTTGGAGGATTGTTTAACATGCCACTAATATCACAGTTTTACGGTATAGTCATTCGTATGTATTTTAATGACGGCGAACACCACCATATTCCACATTTCCATGCTAGATATGCAGGAAGCGAGGCTTCGTTTGATTTAGACGGCAATATCATAGCAGGGAATTTTCCGCCAAAACAGACTAAGTATGTTGTGGCGTGGGCTGATATTCATAAAGACGAGCTAATCGCCCTGTGGGAAATAATACAAAATGAAGAACAATACTTCAAAATAAAGGGGTTAGAGTAATATGCCTAGCTTTCCCTATCCCAATTTAGTCAATGTTACTGTATTATCTAATTACCTGCTTGAACTGGAATACGATAATAACGAGAAAAAGGTTTATGACTTTAAGCCAAATTTAAGCCATTCGTTTTTTAAGGAATTAGAAAACGCGGCATTGTTTAAAAATGTTTTTGTCAATAATGGTGAGCTTGAATGGCGGACTGGGCAGGATTTTTGTCCGCATACGTTGTATGACAAGAGTGTTTTGCAGGTGTGAAAGGGCATGGAACGCGGGTTTAGCGGATTTTTTAAAGGCATGGAACGCGGATTTTCGCGGATTTAACGGATTTTCGCGGATTTTTTCCGTGTAAATTGATGGCAGTGGAATACAATTTTTATCTATGTAAATTAAAGGTAGCGGAACACGGATTTAACGGATTTTCGCGGATTTTGCGGATTCGTTCGTGGTAAAATATATTGCCGTTTAGTAGATTACGCGGACAAAATCCGCGTAATCCGTGTAAATCCGCGTTCCATGCCTTTAAAATCCGTGTTGCAGAATCATTTGTTAAATCATTTGTTAAATCACTGGGAAATTGCAGGCTCTTGTAGGGGACGGATTTATCCGTCCCGAGATTACCTCGCTCTGCGTTAATGGACGTTGCCTGCCCCGAATTGACGAGCGTGCATACCTCGGGGCGGATAAATCCGTCCCCTACAAAAAACCTGCAACTCCCCCACAACAAACGCAATATTTTAATCTGCGTTCCGCTCCTGCTGCGCTAATGGACGTTGCCTGCCCCAAATTGACGAGCGTGCATACCTCGGGACGGATAAATCCGTCCCCTACAAAAAACCTGCAACTCCCCCACGACAAACGCAATATTTAAATCTGCGTTTCGTGTCTGCTGTGTCACGCTCCCTCTGTGCCTCTGTGCCTCTGTGTGAAAATCTTTTTGACAAATAATGAACGTAGGTAAAGCGTATAACTTCCATTCTCTAGTTAAAAGATTTTTTCACACAGAGGCACAGAGGCACAGAGGGAACGTGGCACAGCAGAAGCACGAACGAATCCGCGTAATCCGCGAAAATCCGCGTTCCATGCCCTTAAACTCCGCTAACCTCGCTAAACTTGCGAAAATCCTCTAACCTAGCATAAACCCCACATTCCATACCCATACCCAATCTAACAAAGGTGGTAATTAACAATGAAAAAACATCTAACGCACGACCCCATTCTACTTACCCTATTCCTCCTCCTCGCCCTCCTCCTCCTATCCCCCCTAACCCTCCAAGCCTCAAACCCAAACCAACCAAACCCCGCAAACGAGCGGCCTACCCAACAACGCCCAATATCGGAGTCGTCTATCACGGTAGAACCCCAAAGCTCGGGCGGCAGCTCGTACAACCTCAATATCATGTGGTCGCGGCCGCTGCTTTCTACGGTGGAGGACATGCGCGTACCTAGCGACCGCTTGTACGATGCGGCCAATTTAGGCATGTGGACTAACTTCCCCACGCATTATAATCTACGCTTCCGAAACGCCACACGCAACGAGAACTTTAACTCAGACCCGAACCTGCCGCCGCGCCAAATAAATGCGCCAGCGGACGGTCAAGTGCGTATAATGCCGCCTAGCACGCGCCTAGAGGTTTCTACAGGGCCGCGGACGTACACAATGCGGCACTCTAGCTTGTACGAGGTCGCCATTGACCCGATTCGGCCTATTCCCGTTATGGTACCCTCGACCAACCCTAGCAGCCCCGAGCCGTATATAAGCTCCATAGACGCGCCTATTGACAATTCGCCGGGGCTTGCCCCTGCGCGCGATTTGTTGTTCCTTACGGACATAGAGGTGGCCGCGGACGGCAGGAACAACACATTTACCATTACATGGGAGGACCCGTCATGGGGCGGTACGAATGTTTTCACGCACTGGCAAATTTCGCGTGCTATCTACCCGATTCCGCCAGGCGAAACGGTGTGGCACACCTACCCTGTTATCCCAGTGGACGGCGTGGCGTTAAACTCCGGCACAATCGTGCGTAACCCCAACGGCACGCTTACGGCTACGATTGTAGACATGCAACTAAGACCCATAGGGCAGTACGCCGTAAGGGTAGAACCCATGCTCGGCGCGAACCCAAGCGTTACGAGCCATACCGTAAGGCGTAACCTAGACGGCTCACAAAAGGAAGCCGCCGAAATAACAATAAACGGCCGCAATTTTAACCTGCATTTTACGCAAAATGATTATACCGCTGTGGTGACAATGATACCGCAGCTAAATATCGAGCAAGCAGGCGTGGAGTTCCTGCGCCTTTGGTGGCCGCACCTTACCGCCATAGAAAACGAAATAACATGGATAGAAATAGAGGAATGGCCGCCCGAAATGGAGGGGCAAATTCCGCAAGCAAACACAGGGCGCGTGGCTTCGATTGCTACCTTTTCGGGTACGGCGTTTTTGTACAATACAGACGTGTTTGTCGGGCCTGGTATTCCTAGCGAACGGCGCGGCTTCGCCCTTGCGATTCGCCTAAACAACGGTACGGTAATCCGTACAGAAATTGTTGTGTTCGACCCGCTTGTCGCGGAGTTTAGCCCATACAGACCAGAAATTTTCAGTATAGACCATGTGGGCGGCGGTGTGCTTGGCATGGAATGGTTCGCCTTTACGCGGCACCCTGCCGTACCAGGCGAAATGTCGCTTATTCCGCAAGGCGACCCATATATCGGGCGTTTTGTGGACACTGCCGTGCAGTACGAAATTTTCATTTCTGACGATTGGCAAAGCATGGAAATAATGAATACGCCGCTTATGACGATTTTGCCGCGGGATTTGCAATGGGGCGAAAGAATGAGCCGCGTACAGCCCGACCCGCCCACGACTATGTACGACCCTACGTGGTCGCTGTACCCAGTAAACCACATCACGCAGTACCAAGCCTTGACACCGCAGGGCGTAGAAATACGACCCATTAGCGGCAACAGCGTTTATTTTGTCAAAATTCGTGCGGTACGCGAGCCAGGCGGCCAGGCTTCTAGCTGGGCGTACGGCAGTGTGTACGTGCCGCCGCTGGAGCAGTTGGCCGTTACGCCAGAAATGATTTCCGCGCCGCCTGTGCGTATAGTGCAAGCAGGCGCGAAGGAAACGGAAATGGCGTTGGAATGGGATATTCGCTACCTGGAAATTTTACAGCCCAACCCAACCGAGGAGCAACGCGAGCAATTCCGCAAGGAATATCCGCACCGCGATGTGTGGCATACCGTGGTAGGCGCGTCTCGTCCTGCCGCGAATGGGCTTAGCCGCTTGATTTTCGGGCGTTCTGCCGCGCATATAAATTACCTGCGTGACGATTTGGCAGAAGCAGGAGCGGCGGCGCGGCACGGCTTCCTTAACGATATAATCGGGCAGGAGCTTAGGGCGGAGCTGTTAGGACAGCAGGAGTTTCCTATAAATGTAAATAACCCGCGCGAGCTAAGCGAATTTTTAACCAATTCACGCGCACGGATAGATGCGTTTCTTGCACAGTGGGGCTATGTGCAAACGCCCGACGGCCCGCCGCTTGCGTTGCGTGTGCAAAACACGGAAGCCTTTAGCTATCAAATTCATGTCGCGCCCTATGACGTAGTGCAACGGCACCCAAGCGGCTTTATAGGCTATCGCGACACTATATCAACGTGGACAGACATAGGCGAGCCAACGGTAAGAAACGGCGTAGCCAGCTATACCGTAACAGGGCTTGACGAAAACACGGCGTACGTTGTCTTTGTCCGCCCGTATTTAATGGTAAACGGTCAGAGAGTAACTGCGGCGTACCCCACCTTTGTGACGGGTACTACGGTGGTTACGCCAGACCGACCTGTGCCAGACCCCACCACGCCTGTATTGCACCCTGTGCCGCGTTATACGACACGCAACCGCGTGGCGGTAAGATGGCGCGTGATGTCCGACATGACCTATCAGCTACGCATTTCCCATTTTTCGACAGACTACCCTGCGGGAGGCACGGTAATCAACCTCACGCACCAACAGCTTCAGCAAGCCCTAGCAGGCGATTCCGTGGAGCTAGACGAGCCGCGCGCGATTTTGGACGTGGAGGACGTAGACGGCTTTGCGTATTTCCATTTGAGAATATCGGAGCGTTTCCCTGCTACGACGTATTATATTTGGGCTACCGCTACGGGCGTAGACCAGGACGGAAACAGCGTGACCGCGCCGTCCCTGCCGTCCAACCCAGTGGACATTCGCACACTAGACATAGAGCCGCCGCCGCCGCCGCGAAGCCTTGCGCGCGCGCCGCAGAATTTGTTAGATATGTATAATCGTTACAATTCCACCGACCACCGCAATGACGAGCCAGACACGCTTATGATTTCGTTTATGCGTATTTTTGCGGATTTGCGTGACGATATGGGACGTTTGACCGAGCGCGCGGAAAGCGGTGCGGCAGAGGGCGGAAACGCCGAGCCGCTAAACATGCCGAACCTTTCGCAGACGGAAGCGTACGCCGCGATTCATATAATCCGCTTTGCGGATTTGGACGCGAACAGGCATTTTTATGTACGCGGCCGCACTGTTTTGACCGTTACGCGCGGAGAGGCCGACAAATACAGCTACGAAATAGAAATTTCCGAAAACGAGGATTTCCTTGATTATACTAAGTTTACTATACCGCCGCTGCCTGCCGACGACCCCATAAACACACGCAGAGCGGTGTCGGAATGGGTCAATATCGAGCTGGACACAGGCTTTGGGGACGGCGAGTTTGACGGAGCGCATCGCCCCGACCAGTATCCCTTGCCCGAGAACGACTACGAAACGACGTACGACCCTGCAACGCAGACCTTGACGTGGCGTTTCCGTACAGACCAACGCGGCGCGGACGGCAGACTTGACCAGAATACAGACCAGCGTTTTATCACGCGCTTGATTCAAAGCCGTGTGTTTACGTACACTATTGACCTTTCCAGCTTTGGGGCAAGCCCAGTGGCAAACCGCGAGGTTATTCTGCCCGAGTCTATTTTACGCGCGTTTACCGAGCGTAAGATTTCGCTCGAAATTCTCGCAGGCGATATGAATTTTGTTATTCCGCCTGGCGCGTTTGATACGGCGCAGCTTAGGGCTTTGCAGACAGGAATCGGCACGTATTATCATATTACGCTAAATGCGGTACAAAGCGGTATGCCGCCGCTTGTGACGAATACTGAGTTTGCTACACTGCCGTTGCGGTTTGGCGTTTCTGCCAGAACGCCCTCGCGTACCGAGAGCCTGGCGGCGTTTGCCGTACCCATACGGGCGGTATTGCCAGTGGGCGAGCGTATGTCGCCCGACGGCTTACGCACTGGGCTGTATATCGCGGACACGGCTACCGCCGCATGGCGTGATACGCAGGGCGAGTTTAGCTTCGCGAACAACACGCTTTCGGCGGGCTTCCAAGTGCCTGCTACCGTGGCAGGAATAACGCGCAATGCCCCAAGCCAGGCGAACGACACAATGGCGCGTGTTTCCTCACAGCTGACAATAACCGACATGACGAGCTTTGACCCTAACCGCATAGTAACCGCGGACGAGTTTAATAACATCGTATACGCGCTTGTGACAAATAGCAGCACTGTGACACTGGGCGGCTCGCTTACGCCTGCCGAGGCGCGTTCGCTATCCGCCGCACGCCTGCTTGCGCCGCAGAACCTCACGCGTGAGGCCGCGCTGGACATCATGGTACGCCTATACGAAAACCGCACAAAGCAGGTGCTTACGCCTATGACTGATGCCTCGTCTATAGCGGGTTTACAGAACGCAGGGGCGGCGTACCAAAGGAACATTAGGCTTGCCGCTGATTTGGGTATGCTGACTGGGCCGTTGGAGCCGCTGGGGCGGGTTGGTATGGGTGAGGTTATTGGTATGGTGGATATTGTGGTTGGGGATTCGGTGGGGGTGTAGGTGGTTTTTGCCGTGGGGTGTAGCCCCTTTTCGTCGCTGTGCTGTGGTGGGAATTTCGTCACGAGCCTTGGTAGTGTATGTATGAGGAAGCGAGGCATAAAACTAGGTTTTATGCCTCGCTTTTTTGTTTACGAAATGCAGTCAGACGTACTTCTTACACTTCTTTTTTGATGTATTTTACAATATCCTCAACTTCACAATCTAAAATTTCACAGAGGTCGTCTAGCTTAGTGGTGGTGATAGCCTTATCATGCTTGAGTCTGTGAATCGTTCCAGAACTGATGCCATGATTTTCAATAAGGGCATAAGTCGAAATTCCTTTCGTCTTTAAGGTACTCCAAAAAGGTTTAAAGCTAATCAAAAAAAACACCCCTTCGACAACTTGACAAAAGGGTATCTCATAGTTTACACTATGATAATGTTATTATAATGGTTATATTCATTGCAGTGACTATATATAGTGAGAGGGGCATCAGAAAATGATACGAGCAACGAAAATAAAACGCCGCCAGCTAATCCGAATCCATTTGGAAATTTGCCAATGGTATTTATGAATTCGGGCGGAGGTGGTGGAGGTGGCGGCGGCGGTTCATCTGCAAGCAGCTCGTCAAGTGCGGCGGCAAGCGCGGCACCAAGCCCTACAGGAGGGCGTAATGGCGCGTACCCTCGACAAAGTTTTTTAATCCATTTATTGCTGTTCTGTTTTACTGCGGGAATCGGGAACGTGATTTATTATTTGCATGTGCGTAATAAACAAGCACAATGGCATAACAATAATATAAAATAAAATACCAAGACATAAACTACGAAAGGGCTTCGATGTGTTTTTTATGCGGATAGGTTGGTGGGAATGTCGTTGCGGGGCCTTGGGGGCGTAGCCCCTTTTCGCCGCTGTGTTGTGGTGGGAATTTCGTCACGAGCCTTGAGGGGCTATTGCATGGTTTGCAACAGCCCTTTAAGTTAGTTATGCGTAAGAACACGCCCTCAATCCCTCCGATAAATACTGATAGCTGAAACTGCTGTTTTGTCATTCATATCTTCAAATGAAAACGACAGCATATATTCCGTTTCGGGGGCTGCTATACGATACCTCAAATGCCTAACATCTTCTGGAAATGAATACACCCCTGCGTTTACGTCAAACCACTCAGGGTCGCCGAATGTGGAAATTATTTCGGCTTGTGTCATATCTAACGAAATCCCGTTTATTTTAAACTGGTTGACGATTGGTGCGAGCGTTACAAGCTGGTCTGCCACTCCTTGCTCCATATCCTCTGTTTCAAAGTAGCTAATTATAAAATCCTCATAATAAAAGTGAGCTTCCCATGCGCTTACAGGAACGCCGAAAATATCAACAAAGGGTTCTGCAAAAATTCGGCTCATTGCGACATCACCGAAAAATATATCTTCAGTAATTACACCCTTAGCGGTGGAATCAAACGGCTCGGTCGGTGGGGTAGGCGTATCGGCTGGGTCGGGAAAATGGAAATGGTCAGAATGGTTCCATGGCTTCCACAGCTCATAAAATCGTTCCGAATAGTCCTCGGGCAAAAGCTCGGGGAAAAATATATACGCGAAATCGATATAAATACAGCTGTAGGCAATTGCATTTCCATTAACAAATACAACAGTACGACCACGACTTTCTTCTACCACATGACCCGATGCGAAGAACTCGAATATTTCACCGTACCTTTCATGCTCAAATACGTAATATATTCTAGCATTCATAACATCAGTTTCATCTTCAATCGGTATAGCTTCTGCGCTAGCAATCTCATAAATCAAGTCGAAATGCTCTTGTAGTCGTTCGGCAGAAAGCGTTATCGTATAATCATAATGATTTATCAAGTGTTCTAGCGGTCTTGGTGTAAAGTTAAAGTCTACCACGCCAATATGCCGATAATAAATAGTTAATGTAAGCTCATCAATTCGCCCTTGTTCCAGTAGCTCGGCTAGCGTGGGCTTGGCTTCTGTGTCCAAGGTAAAATCATGCAGGCTTTCAGTTTCTGCTATTTCAATTAAATCCTGCGGCTCGTCCGCTAAATCCGTTAAATTCACATCATCTAGCACACAGCCATTTAAAACAAAAACTAATACCAACAAGCTAATAATTACCCCAAGCCGCGCTTTATTTTGTGCGTACATAGGTAAGCCCTCCCTTGCAACAGCTGATGTCGGCTAGATAGCCCTGCTTTCTTCACGGCAACATATAAGCATCTGCAAACCAGTTATCTTCTATATTAACCGCGCCCCAGAATCCCTCTGGAAAGGTTTTATATAGAATACCCGAAATTATTCTAGGGTTATCCTTCGTCCGAAACTCGAACTCGATTATAATCCCCATATTGCGAATATATCTAAAGTCTATTTTAGGGTACGAAGCCTCGCCCACAAGCATGAAATAGCTTACAACATCATCATGTATATCTTGAATATATTGGATATTTTCAGAATCTGTACTACAGTAAGGCTGGTTGCTTTCATAATCAAATAGCAAGAGAATACTCCTTTCTACATACGAATTGTAGCCTGTTTCTGTCATTCCATCGTGAGGAACAAAGCCAGAGTCAAAAAGCCCATCTTTAATACGGTTAAGCAGCTCCTTGTTGTCACGATAAAAGCTATTCATTTCTTCACGTACAGCTTCAAATTCCTCATCACTGGGGTAACTGTTTCGTAGACTCCGTGGCATATGGATATACCACCTGCCGATGATAATCGCCCAAACAAACAGCGTCAACAACACAACGATTATTAGGTCTTTCTTTTTCATGTAAATCCCCCCTCTGTGGCTCGATTTATGGAACGCGGATTTAGCACGTCATGTTATTTCTTCCCATAACTGGCTCATAAAATCGTCATAATCCATAAATTTACCGTTTTTTTCTTCTTCGAGAGCTGTATCTAGCAAGCGGTAAAGCTCGGACAGCTCGTTATAATTATTGCGAATATACGCACTGGATTTAGTGGTAGGCACTGCACTCGCCCCTTTTGTGGATTTTGTAGGGGACGGATTTATCCGTCCCGAGGTACGCACATTTATCAATTAGAAGCGAGCAACGTCCATTAACACACAGCGAGGTAACCTCGGGACGGATAAATCCGTCCCCTACAGGTAGCCGTCATATAAACCAAATCGCCACAGCAAAACGCACGAACGACAAACGCACGCCACGACCAAAACACCACGCCAAAACGCACGAAATACAAAACCTACACGGTTTTTTGTAGGGGGCGGATTTATCCGCCCCGAGGTGCGTACGTTCGTCAATTCGGGGCGGGCAACGTCCATTAACGCACAGCGAGGTAACCTCGGGACGGATAAATCCGTCCCCTACAACTAACTTAAAAGGGCTGTTGCATGGTTGGCAGCAGCCCTCTTGGTTTATACTGGTTCAAGATGGGTGCGAACGCCTAAGTGAGCTTGTCAATTTTCTTTACCCTCATTCCAAGCATTTTATTTAGTTCATGTTGTTTATGCAGTAAAAATTCAAGTTCATTTTGAGCATATTTTTTTATCCAACTGGGCGTTCTTTCATCTTCAACAACTTGACCAGCTGATGCGATTTTACCAATATTATCTGTACCTTGCCCTATTTGTTTTGCAATATGTTCAGCTGTTTCCATGTCAAATCTTTTACCTGCATAGAATAGGTCTTTAAGTCCACTTAATCCACCTTGCAAATCAATTTGAATCGGGGAATTGTACGCAAGGGAGGTAATTTTTATAGAATCATAGTAGTTGACATCAATTAAGGGTATAAAGTCATCTCCTTGTTTAATAAATACCAATGGTCTTTTAAGCCGACTAAGTTTGCACCAAAATGCGGGTATTTTTGTCCTCTCGTAAGGTGCTGGAAACATTTGCAATTTTGATGACAGATTTATAAACGTATTCATGTTAAATTTGTATAATTCTTTAATTGGCTTGTCCAAAAATATTTTTGCTGAGGATTCATGGATATAGACTTGTTCGGGAGTTACACCACTTTGTGCAAGTTGACATATCTTTCTAATTGTTGTTATTTTATTATAATTATTGCATAGTTCTGTAATGTAATGGTTTATAGCCCACATTGGCATAAGGATACTATCTGGATTTCCAATTAGTGATATTTTTCCCACAGCAGTGTCATTTAAGATTTCTGTTACTGAGTTGTACTTCATAAAGACCCCTCCAACTTAATCAAAATTGCTATTTATGGCAAAGAACGCAAAACATCAACGAGTACAGCGGTGAAAAAAGGCTATGCCTTCACCCACAACACCGCCCTCTCCCCATTAACACTCCACTCCTTAACAAACGCCCCCGCAGGCGCGTCACCATGCACAATCTGCCCTGCCAAAATCTCCGCGGCGATATAGCCCTCGTTTCTAGTAATAACATCAGGCAAAACAGGCGTTTCGCAGCTATTGTAGCCAGCGGCAATATGGTCTGTCACCTCGAAGCCTGCCTCGCGGCGCATGTTTTGCCATTTGCTTATTAGCTCGCGCATGTTTCCTTCTTCTACCAAATCTGGTGTAAGCTGTGTGTTAAGCACAACGGTTACGCCCTTTTCGCTTGCGGCGGAAAAGCCCTCGCGCTGTGTGGTTTCGATTAAAACATCGTCAAGGCTAAGCTCTACCGCCGCGCCGTCAATTTCCGCCGCAAACAAGCCCGACTGTAGCGCGGTCATTGCGGCGTTGGGGTCGGCGTTTAGGGCCTCCGTTATTTTTGGTACGAGCTTGCCGTACCGCGGGCCTAGCGTGCGTAGCTGCGGCTTAAAGCGGCATGACGTATACTCCGCCGCGTTTTCGATAAACTTTATTTCCTTTACGTTTAATTCCTCTTTTATTACATCTAAAAGCGGCGTGTCAATTAGCGAAGCCGCGTTAGCCGCAACAAGCATTTCACTAAGCGGCTGACGGTTCTTCGTATTCGCGGTATTCCTCGCAGAACGCCCAAGCACAACTATTTCAATTACCGCCGACATTTGCGTTTCCAGTTCTGGAATAATCTTGCTTTCGTCCGCTATGGGGAAATCAGTCAAATGCACGCTTTGCGGCTTGCCCTGCACAAGTCCGCACACCAAATTCTGATAAATCTGCTCCGTAATAAACGGCACAAACGGCGCGGCAAGCTGTGCCACGGTAACAAGCGCGTGGTGCAACGTGCAATACGCAGAAATCTTGTCGCCTGTAAGCGTAGAACCCCAGAAACGCTCGCGGCTTCGGCGTAGATACCAGTTGCTCATCTCGTCCACAAAAGCGTCAAGCAACCGCGCAGGCTCGGTTAATTCAAAGCGTTCCAACGCGCCGTCCACCTTTTTCACCAAGGTGTTAAGGCGCGAAAGCAGCCATTTGTCCATTACGGACGGCTCGCCCTCGCCGTGTTCATAAGGATTAAAGCCGTCAATTTCCGCATACAAGCAATAAAACGCGTACGTATTCCACAGCGTTCCCATAAAACGCCTCGCGCCCTCCGTGACGGTTGTGTCGGAATAACGGAAGCTAAGCCATGGCGCGGACGAGGAAATCAAAAACCAGCGAATTGCGTCTGCTCCGTGTTTTTCTAGGGCTTCCATGGGGTTTACGGCGTTGCCCTTGCTTTTGCTCATTTTTTGACCATGCTCGTCTAAGCCATGCCCGAGAACGACCACGTTTTTGTATGCCGATTTTTCAAATAGCATGGTAGAAATGGAAATAAGCGAATAAAACCAGCCGCGCGTTTGGTCTACGGCCTCGGAAATAAAATCCGCAGGAAATTGCTTGTCGAACATGTCCTTGTTTTCAAACGGATAATGCCATTGTGCGAAGGGCATTGCGCCGGAATCAAACCAACAGTCGATTACCTCGGGCGTACGTGTCATTGCTTTTCCGCATTTTGCACATGGCAATTGCACGCCGTCAATATACGGCTTGTGCAGCTCAATATCGTCAGGGACGGCAGGGTTCATTTGTTTAAGCTCCGCGATACTTCCCACACAATGCAAATGTCCGCAATCGTCGCAGACCCAAATAGGCAACGGCGTACCCCAGTACCTTTCGCGGCTTATGCTCCAGTCGATTACATTCTCCAAAAAGTTGCCGAAACGCCCCTCTTTCATATGCGCTGGCAGCCAGCTTACCTCGCTATTACTGGCGAGCAGGCTATCGCGTAGACTGCTTGTGCGAATAAACCACGCATCACGCGCATAGTACAACAGCGGCGTGTCGCAACGCCAGCAGAACGGATAATTGTGGGTATAAGCGGCTTTTTTGAACAACTGTCCGCGCGCGGCAAGCTCTTTGATAATTAGCGGGTCGGCGGTCTTTACGAACGTGCCAGCCCATAGATACGCGGCTTCCGTGAAACAGCCCTGCGCATCGACAAATTGCAAGAGCGGCAGGTCGTTTGCCTTGCAAATTCGCGCATCGTCCTCACCAAAGGCAGGCGCGATATGCACTATTCCTGTGCCGTCCGTGAGCGTGACGTAATCGTCACTCACCACAGTGCAGTAATTTTTGTTTTCTTGGTCTGTAGCAAAGTCGAACAAAGGTTCGTATTTCATGCCCTCTAGTGCGCTTCCCTTGAATGTTTCCAAAACCGTCGCTTCACTGCCTAGAACGCTTTCGACAAGTGCGCGCGCCAAAATATAAATACGCCCCTCGTGCGACACCTTGGCGTAATCCTCTTTCGCGTTTACGCAAAGCCCTACATTGGACGGCAAAGTCCAAGGCGTGGTCGTCCACGCTAGGAAAAACTCGTCGGCGTTGCCTGCAACTTTAAAACACACATAAATGGAATCCTCGGTCACGTCCTTGTAGCCCTGAGCAAGCTCGTGGCTAGACAGCGGCGTACCGCAGCGCGGACAGTACGGCACAACGCGGTAAGACTTATAAATAAGCCCTTTTTTGAAAATTTCGGACAACGCCCACCATACAGACTCGATATATTCGTTGTGGTAGGTGACATACGGATTGTCCATGTCCGCCCAAAAGCCCACGCGCTCGCTCATTTCGCGCCACAGCCCCTCGTACTTCCACACGCTTTCCTTGCATTTTTTTATAAACGGCTCTACGCCGTAGGTTTCTATTTGCGGCTTTCCGCTTATGCCTAATTGCTTCTCTACCTCTAGCTCCACAGGCAAGCCATGCGTGTCCCAGCCTGCCTTACGCAGAACATGGAAGCCCTTCATTGTCTTATATCTGGGAACTAAATCCTTAACCGTGCGCGTAATAATATGCCCGATATGCGGGTGGCCGTTGGCGGTAGGCGGCCCGTCATAGAACGTAAAAATTTCTCCGCCCTCGCGAAGCTCTATACTCTTTTCAAAAATCCTGTTGTCACGCCAAAATTCTAGGACTGATTTCTCGCGCTCCGCGAAGTTTAGGGTTGGGGGTACTTTTTTGTACATGGTAACTCCTCCTGTTTTACGATTACTTTATAAAATATAACCATTGTATTATATCGCTGTAAAATCTTACACGTATGTCTATCGTAGGTGCGGGCAGTGTTTTCTTATTAAATAGATTCTATAGTATTGTACACATGCACCGAATACAAACACTAAAATAAAGAATAATGCAATTACATTAAGGAATATTGCTGTAGCCTTTGCTGACATAGTTGGCATAAAAATACGCGCGAGAGTTGTACCGCCTACTGCTCCGATTGAACTCCAAGCGGCGATATTGCTGGTATTATTAGTTGTCTTGTCTGTGCCGTTTATATGGTTACATAACGATTTTTTTAAGAGCTTTAATGTAAGAAAAACGAAAGTTGGCAACAGTATAATTAACGCTATATTCAGCGGTAGTATACGCATAGGCTCATTTCCGAAAATGGCGATAACGTGAAACACCGACCAACCCAACACAGCCACAAAACAGCAACCACAACACGAAAGCATTAAACTCTCCCCTACAGAATGTCCCTTTTTAGGCTTATAGTCCTTTAAAATATATGATTCTATGGTGTTGTTTTGTGTATTCTTGATTTTCTTCTTCACTCCCTTGTCACTCCTTTCCCCCTAATAATTGCGGTCACATCAATTGAAACCATGCTTTTCTTTCACCGCCATGCCCCACGCTTCTTTTTCCAGTGGAACTAAGTCGGGGTTTGCGTATTTGTTAAAAATCCCTATAGCGGTGTCGAGCGTGATTTCACTGCTTGGCATAGTATCTTCACAATCCCACCAAAATTTAATTTTGTATACGTCTAGCATAATATTCTCCTTATCAATGTTACTGCGAATATATAAGCTCGCCTGTTTTGATTACATGCTCGGCAAAGCCGCTAGGGTCTTGGGTTTCGTCTAGCAAGTGGGGTTCTATATCAAAAAAGTCTTTTTTGCGTATGATTTTTTGCAAAAGAATACGCGCGTTATACCATTCCTTGCCGTGCAGGTCTTTGACTAAAACGGCAATGTCTATGTCGCTTTCCGTATGGGGTACTCCGTTGGCATAAGAGCCGAAAAGTATTATTTTATCGGGGCTGAGGACTTTTATGACTTCTTTGGAGTAATTTTGTGCTATTTCTTTAGCTCTTGTTTTATCGACCATGCTTTTCTTTCACCGCCATGCCCCACGCTTCTTTAATTTTGCACACGTCTGTCAAAATATACCTCCACGCTATGCAGGTTTTTGTAGGGGACGGATTTATCCGTCCCGAGATTACCTCGCTCTGCTTTGGTCGGCGTGCGGTGTTGTCTAAGAAAACCACTTAGACAACACCTTACTGCCTGCTTAATGGACGTTGCTCGTCCCCGAATTGACGAACGTGCGTACCTCGGGACGGATAAATCCGTCCCCTACAAAAAGATTATTCGGATTTAACGGATTTACATGGATTACGCGGATAAAAAAACGTGCCAGATAAAATCCGCGTAAATCCGTTAAATCCGTGTTTGATTTACACATTTTAGCTTCGTGCGTTTGTCGTGGCTAAATTCAGAACGAGGCAACCTCGGGACGGATAAATCCGTCCCCTACAAGGAACACTACGCCGCCACATCTCTATAATCAAACACCGCGATTTCATTCATAAACTGCGTAACATTTTTAACAATCAAAGCAAGCCGCTTAACCACATCACCAGTATAAATAATTTCGTTACATTCCGTACATTTGCGGCAGGGCGTGTTCCTTATTATAATCAAGGATTTTTGCAAGTCAGTAACATCAGAGGTTGTACTTTCCACTGTATCCGCTCCGCAAGAAATACATTTCATGTCAATGCTCCTTTTTGGCTTTCAAGTCACGTCTGTCAAGGCTTCGAGGCGATATTCCCACCATATGGCAGTCGGAGAAAAGGGGCAATGCCCCAAAGTCATACGGCGTTTCCTGATACACATGATAATTTAGCCAATTCGCAAACAATAAATGCGCGTGCGCCCGCCATCGCATTTCGGGCGGATTGTCTGGGTTATTGTCGGGATAATAGTTTATGGGCGGCTTTATTTGCAGGTTCTTTGCTATATCGCGGCGGTACTCGGTGTTGAGTGTGTTTATGTCGTATTCGGCGTGACCTGTCACGAAAATTTGTCTAAAGCTCTTGCTGGCGGCGATGTATAAGCCTGCTTCTTGGGAAGTGGACACCACCACAAGCCCAGCCTTGGCAATATCCTCGGCGCGTACGTCGGTGTATCGGGAATGGGGCGCAAGAAAGGGGTCGTCAAAGCCGCGCGTAAGTCGGCATGTGGGCAGCAGCACGTTGTGCAAATATACGCCCGACAGCTTTTCGGGCAGCTCGTATTTTTTTATGCCGTAATGATAAAAAAGCCCTGCTTGGGCGCCCCAGCAAATGTGCATTGTGCTGTACACATTTGTCTTTGACCATTCCATTATTTCGCACAGCTCGCCCCAGTAGTTCACGTTTTCAAATTCCATCAGCTCCACTGGCGCGCCTGTGATAATTAGCCCGTCGAACATCTCGTTTTTTATATCGTCAAAGGTTTGGTAAAAAGCGTCTATATGCTCCTTGGACGTGTTTTTGGGTACATGGGAACGCATTTGCAGCAAAATAACCTCAACTTGCAGCGGCGTGTTGGACAGCATACGCAAAAGCTGAGTTTCCGTTTCTATTTTTGTGGGCATTAGGTTTACAATGCCTATTTTAAGCGGTCGAATATCCTGCAAACGCGCTTGTTTTTCCGTCATAACAAACACGTTTTCTTCTCTAAGCGTTTTTACGGCAGGAAGCTCGGCAGGTAAATTTACAGGCAAAGCCTATCAGCTCCTTTGCTTTAAAACCCTCAAAACATCTTCCACCAAAACCCCGCTCTCACACATAAGCACAAGCACATGGTACGTCAAGTCCGCTATTTCTTCCGTTATTTGCTCCGCGTTCTTGTTCTTCGCGGCGATTATTACCTCGGCGGCTTCCTCGCCTACCTTTTTACAGATTTTGTCTACGCCCTTACTGAGCAAGTAGTTTGTATACGAGCCGTCCTTGGGGTTTGCGGCGCGGTCTTTTATTACATCAAAGTCGCGCTTGACGATATTGAACGCACCCTTGTCAACATTGCCAAAGCAAGTATAATCTCCTGTGTGGCACGCGCCGCCGCCTATTTGCACCGCTTGGACAAGCAAGGTATCGTTGTCGCAGTCCAACGCCATATGCTTTATTTTCTGCACGTTGCCAGATGTCGCGCCCTTGTGCCAAAGCTGGTTGCGAGAACGCGACCAAAAGCACGTTTCGCCTTTTTCTAGCATAAACGCTAGACTTTCGCGGTTTACATAAGCGAGCATTAGCACACTGCCAGTGTAATAATCCTGCACAATGGCAGGCATAAGCCCGTCCGAGTTCCATTTTATGGAATCTATTGCATTGTTAGAAAGCATCTCTTTAGGTCAACCTTTCCCTCGTAAAATGCCTTGCCTACTATTATTCCGTAATAATCGCGCGCCTTGCGTAGATGGTCTTCGCTGGAAACGCCGCCGGAAATAACGACATTTATTCCCTCTATTTTTTTGTACAGTTCCCAGTTGGGCGAGGTAAGCGTGCCGTCACGGGAAATATCGGTGACTACTAGGTATTTTACGCCCTTTTCTTTTAATGTTTCTATAAATTCTAAATAATCGCGTCTGCTGTCGGAAAGCCAGCCAGCCGTAGCCACCATGCCCTTTCGCACGTCCACGCCGACTACTATTTTTTCCTCGCCGTGCTTGGCGAGCATACGCGACACAAAGTCAGGGTTGGAAATAGCCACCGTCCCTAGAATTACGCGGTTTATGCCTATGTCGTCTAGGTATCTTGCCACTGTTTCGGCGGTACGTATGCCGCCGCCTAACTGCATAGGAATTTTAATCGCCTCGCGTATTTTTCTTATTGTTTCAATGTTGGCGGTGTTGCCGTCCTTCGCGCCGTCTAGGTCTACCACATGCAGATATTTTGCGCCCATTTCCTCAAATTTTACCGCTACCTTTATGGGGTCGGGGTTGTACACGGTCTTTTTGCCGTAATCGCCCTGTACTAGGCGTACCGCTTGACCGTCCTGTAAATCTATTGCAGGAATAATAACCATAACTACAACAGCCCTTTCGTAGAGGGAATTTCCGTTCCGCTTACTTTTAACGCTTGCCCGAGGGCGACACCTACCGCCTTAAAAATAGCCTCGATTATGTGATGTGTATTTTTGCCATATAACAAATTGATATGCAAAGTAATTCCTGCGTTGTGTGCCAAGGCGCGCAGAAATTCCTCCACGTTTTCTGTAGCAAAGCCGCCGCATTCCTGCGATGGAATGTCTGCGTTAAACACCAAAAAGCCGCGCCCAGAAATATCCAACGCGCAATTCACCAACGCTTCGTCCATAGGAAGCGAAGCCGTTCCGTAACGCGCAATGCCAGCCTTGTCGCCTAGCGCGTTTTTAATTGCCTGTCCTAAGCAAATGCCAATATCTTCCACTAAATGATGCTCGCCTGTCTGCAAATCGCCGCTACATTCCATTTGTAGGGAAATGCCTGCGCGAAGCAATAACGAATCCAACATATGGTCGAAAAACCCCACATTGGTAAAAAACTGGTTGCGGTTTTTTGAATCCAAGTTGATTTCTAGGTTAATCGACGTTTCCTTTGTGTTTCGTGTCAAAGCCGCTTTACGCATTTTATAAACTCCTCCATTTCTTCTTGTGTGCCTATGGTAATACGCAAAAAATTAGCTATGCGTTCCTTTTTCCAGTGCCGTACTAAAATTTTATTTTCCAAAAGCGAGTTATACATCGCGGCGGCGTTAGGCGTTTGCATAAAAATGAAATTCGCTTGCGAATTGCATACCTTGTAGCCGAGACTTTTTAGCTCGTTAGTGGTAGACTTGCGTGTTTTGATAATTTGTTCCGTTGTTTTTTTCAAATATGCGGTGTCGCTAATCGCCGCCGCCGCACATAGCTGTGCGAGCATACCTAGCGGATACGAATTGAACGCGTCACGCACACGCTTTAAGCCGTCTATAAGCGCGGTACTGCCTACGGCGTAGCCCACGCGTAAGCCAGCCAGCGAGTGCGACTTGGAAAAGGTACGCACAATCAGCAAATTTTTGTAGGAATTACACAGCCTTACCGCGCTTTCCGTATGCGAAAAGGCGATATACGCCTCGTCCACCAAAACAACGCCGTGCGGATTCTGCTGTAAGATTTTTTCTATGTCGCAGATGTCCAACGCAATGGACGTAGGCGCGTTTGGGTTGGCGATAATTACACCGTTGGAATTGGCGTAATCGCTTACGTCTATGGTGAAATCCTGCCTTAGCGGAGCGAAGGTAAGCCCCACGTCATACATTTCGCCCCATACAGGGTAAAAGCCGTAAGAAATATCCGGTGTAATGATATTGGTCTTGCCGCTGTAAAACGCTTGGAACGCTAACGCCAAAACCTCGTCGGAGCTGTTTCCGCAAAAAATATTTTCGGCGGATACGCCTAGCACGGAGGAAATAGCACCGCATAATAGGCTACTGTCGCCGTCTGGGTATAGGCGTAGTCTTGCGGTGTCGGCGGCTTGTAAGACTGCGTTTACCTTAGGCGAGGGGGGGTAGGGGTTTTCGTTTGTGTTTAGCTTAATCCAGTTTGATTCGCGTGGTTGTATGCCTGCGGTATATGGCGTTAGGTTGCTTGCCTTATTCGATAAAAAACTATTCTGCGTGACGATATTCCCACCACCTTTGTTTTATAAGAAATTTGATTTTAGGTGATAATTACCAGCCTGCAAGGTTTTTTGTAGGGGGCGGGTTTACCCGCCCCGAGGTTGCCACGTTATCCGCCCCACCTACGTACCACCCTGCCCCCGAGGTTTGCACGTACAAAATTGATGGGACATAACCTGCCCCAAATCGACCAACGTGCGGGGGTCGGGACGGATAAATCCGTCCCCTACAAAAACCTTGTGTCTACTCTGCGTGACGATATTCCCACTACAGTATATCGTAGTTACAAGTGGCGAAGCCACCCCCAAATTGACGAGCGTGCATACCTCGGGACGGATAAATCCGTCCCCTACAAAAACCTTGTGTCTACTCTGCGTGACGATATTCCCAATACAGTATATCGTAGTTACAAGTGGCGAAGCCACCCCCAAATTGACGAGCGTGCATACCTCGGGACGGATAAATCCGTCCCCTACAAAAACCTTGTGTCTACTCTGCGTGACGATATTCCCACTACAGTATATCGTAATTGCAAGTGGCGAAGCCACTACTCTGCGTGACGATATTCCCAATACAGTATATCGTAGTTACAAGTGGCGAAGCCACTACTCTGCGTGACGATATTCCCACTACAGTATATCGTAGTCACAAGTGGCGAAGCCACCTAAAAACGTACGCTTACTGAATTTGCGTGTGCGTCAAGCTCCTCCGACAACGCAAAGGCTATTACATCGTCCTGTAATTCCGCTAACGCCTCACGCGGATAATACGAGTACGAGCTGTATTTGACAAAGCTATATACACCAAGCCCCGAATAAAACCTAGCCGTACCGTCCGTAGGCAAAACATGGTTTGTGCCGCTCATGTAGTCGCCAAGCGGCTCGGGCGTGTTTTCGCCTAGGAAAATAGAGCCTGCGTTTTTTACCTTAGGCAGATGCGAGAGAGGGTCGGCGGTTAGTATTTCCAAATGCTCGGGCGCGATTTCGTTGGCTATGTCAAAGGCTTGCTGTAGGCTTTCGACAAGCACCGCCGCGCCGTAATCGGTTAGCGATTTTTGTATATAATCGGTACGCTTTAGGTACGACATTTGTCGTTCTATTTCGGCCTCTGTTTCGGTTATTAGCCTTTCACTGGTAGTCACTAGAATGGAGCTAGAATCCGCGCCGTGTTCCGCTTGGCTTAGCAGGTCTGCCGCTACATATTTTGGGTTGGCTGTTTCGTCCGCTATGATTAGCACATCGGACGGCCCAGCCACCATGTCTATATCCACATCGCCGTAAACAAGGCGTTTGGCGGCGGCTACATAGGAATTGCCCGGCCCGACTATTTTGTCCGCCTTGGCTATGCTTTCCGTGCCGTATGCGGCGGCGGCTATGCCGTGTACTCCGCCTACCTTGTAAATTTCCGTAATGCCGCAAACCGCCGCCGCCTGCAAAATCTTGTCGGACACCTTGCCGTCCTCTTTCACAGGCGTGAGAATGAAGATTTCCTTTACTCCAGCCAACTGAGCAGGTACGGCGCACATCAATAGTGACGACACCAAAACGGCGGTACCGCCTGGCACATAAACGGCTACGCGTTCTAGCGGACGTACCATTTGCCCCATTATTACGCCGTCCTCTTTAAACACGCTCCACGACTTTTCTATTTGATTCTTGTGAAAGTCCGCGATTCGTTCGGCGGTGCGTTCGAGTATTCTTTGGTACTCGGGGTCAATGGTTGCCGCGTTGTATTCTTGCGGAGTTACGGCTAGGGCTTGTTCTTTGAAGCCGTCAAATTTTTCGGCGTAGCGGAATAGGGCTTTGTCGCCGTTTTCGCGTACATCGTTGATAATTGCTTGTACGTCGGCGGTTAAATTACTGCTCGGGGCTTTTTTGCGTGCTAGGACACCGTCAAGGCTTCGAGGCGACATTCCCACCACGGAACAGTCGGAGAATCGGGGCAATGCCCCCTTACTTAGGCGCATTTCTTAGCCTCTCAATCATGCTTGATATATTCTCGTCGTATTTTAACGCCGCCTTGCTTACCAGTATTTTTGTGGTAATCGGCATGGCTTCCTCGTAGATAATAAGCCCATTTTCTACTAGCGCCGTCCCTGTTTCCACTATATCAAAAATAACGTCCACATCGCAGTGTGACGGCAAAAGCTCGCTAGAACCCGCTATTTTGATAATATCGGCGAGTATGCCCTGCCGTTTGAAATAATGCTCGGTAATGGCAGGATAAAACGTGCCTACCGTAAGTACCTTTTCGTCACTGTTTTTGCATTTTTCGTACGTTTCCTTATTTTTCGGCAAGCCCGCTACACAAAAACGAGCCATGCTGCAAAGCCCGTAGTCCGGCAGTAAATTTGTGATAAAGTTGTCGCCGCGCATGGCGTGGCCGCCCTTGGTGCTGTAAAGCTCGTATTCGCGGTAGCAATCAAACGCAGTAAAGCCTATTTCCGCCCAGTTTCTGTCCACGTATTGTGGTATATCCATGTTGTTTACCAACAGGTACGCCACTTGCCCGCAGTCGCTTTCATATTCGAGCTGCTTTTGATTTTTTTGGGCAATGGACTGCTCTAGGGTAGCGGAAGCAAACCCCGCCTTCTTGAACACCTCATAGAAGCGCGGTAAAAGCCGCATTGTTTTCGGGAGTGCAATATATGTTTTCCTCATGTGGTAAGTTTAACAAAAAATTTGCGGGATTGCTACTTTATTTTTTTTTGGTGCTCCGAAAAATAAAATTTGCATAACCTATCCACTTGTGGTATATTGCTCCTTGTGCGGTTTTATAGACGGCTCGTCTATTCGCAAAAAACAAGACGTGCGATATAGACGGCGTGTCTATTCGCAAAAAACAAAACCTTGCGCGGCAAGCCGCCGCGCCATAGACCAGGAGGTGCAACAAATGAACAAGTACGAAATGGGCGTAGTAATACGCGCCGACCTTGACGAGGAAGCGTACCGTGCGGAGTTCGACAAGGTGAAGGGCTTTATTGAACGCTTTGGCGGCACAATCGACAAGCTGGACGAATGGGGAAAGCGTAAGCTCGCGTACCCGATTCAAAAAATGTCTGAGGGCGTGTATACCTTTATCACGTATTCCGCGGAAAGCGGTACACCCAAGGAAGTGGAAGCCCGCCTTAGATTGCAGGAAAATGTTTTGCGTTTCCTTACAATTCGTAAGGACGAAAACGAGGTACAAAAAGCGGAGGCCGTACAGGCAGAGCCAGAGCTTGCTCCAGAGCCTACTCCAGAGCCTGAGCCAGAGCCTGCCAAGACCTCAGAACCCGCCGAGGCTGTAGAAGCCGAAGCAGTCGAAGAATAGGAAGCAGGGGGAGCATGAACAAGGTTATTTTAATGGGACGGCTTACTAAAGACCCCGAAATTCGCTATTCCCAAAACGCCGAGCCGGTTTGTATATCTAAGTTTACACTCGCGGTAGATAGGCGTTTTAAAAAGGACGGCGAACCCGATGCCGATTTTATTCTGTGCGTAGCGTTTAGGCGTACGGCAGAAATGATGGAGCGGTATGTAAAAAAGGGCATGATGATAGCAGTATGCGGTAGCTTGTCAGTGCGTTCGTTTGACGACAATGCAGGGCAGCGCCGCTGGATAACCGAGGTAACGGTGGACGAGGTGAGCTTTGCGGAAAGCAGAGCGGCGTTTGAGGCGCGCATGTCGAGAATCGGCAACAGCGGCGGCGGCGGCGATTATAACCCTGCGCCGCAACAGCCGTCTGCGCCGCCCGAGGGCTTTTCCGCAATTACCCAAAGCATAGACGAGGACGACGATTTGCCGTTTTAATGTTGCCCCGTAGCGAAGCGGAGGAAGCGTAGTCGGGCTTTGCCCGACGGAGCGGCGGGGTCGTAGGGGCAGCGCCCCTACTGAAAAAGGAGGTTTTCTTTATGATAAATAAAAGACGCGGGCGACGCAAAAAGCGCGTTTGCCAGTTTTGTGTAGACAAGGTAGCGGCCTTGGACTACAAGGATATAGCTAGATTACGTAAATATGTTTCCGAGCGCGGCAAAATTCTGCCGCGGCGCGTTACTGGAAACTGTGCAAAGCACCAACGCGCCATGACCATGAACGTGAAGCGTGCGAGGCATATGGCACTTATGGTTTACACGCAAGAGTAGGGGGCGTAGCCCCTTTTCTACGGGGGCATAGCCCCTTTTCTACGATATACTGTGGTGGGAATGTCATCACGCAGAGTAGTTGCTAGTGTATAAAAGCCCCTCGCGAGGTTCGTGACCTTGTGGGGGGCTTTTGTTTGTTTATGATTTTGTAGGGGAATTTCGTTTGTTTATGTTCTTGTAGGGGACGGACTTGTCCGTCCCGAGGTTGCCTAGCTCTGAGTTTCGCTTCTGCTGCGTTTCGCTCCTGCTGTGCCACGCTCCCTCTGTGCCTCTGTGCCTCTGTGTGAAAAAATCTTTTAAAGTAAAGAACGAGGTATACGCTTTACCTACGTTCATTATTTGTCAAAAAGATTTTCACACAGAGGCACAGAGGGAGCTAAGCACAGCAGACAATAAAATGTGAATTTAAAGAGAATTAAACACGGATTCAACGGATTTACGCAGATTTACGCGGATTTTATCGGGCATATCGGATTTTCGCAGATTTCCCCACGAGCCAATCCGCGTAATCCGTGAAAATCCGCCAAATCCGTGTTTAATTGTCGTAAAATCCACATTCTATTGTCTGCTGTGCCACGCTCCCTCTGTGCCTCTGTGCCTCTGTGTGAAAAAATCTTTTAACCTAAAAAATGGACGTTATACTCTTTATCTACGTTCATTATTGTTCAAAAAGATTTTCACACAGAGGCACAGAGGCACAGAGGGAGCGAGGCACAGCAGACAATAAAATGTGAATTTAAAGAGAATTAAACACGGATTTAACGGATTTACGCAGATTTACGCGGATTTTGTCGGGATTATCGGATTTTCGCAGATTTTCCCACGAGCCAATCCACTAAATCCACGAAAATCCGCGTTCCATCGTTCTTCATTCTAAAGTATCAAAAATCGTTAAAGGCGTTCAAAAAACGGAGGGATTATCAATGAGAGAGCTAAGAATTTTATCCATGTCAGTATTTTTCGGGCTAGCTTTTGCGGTTGTTGTGGCGGCGTACACGTTCATTTACTCCGCAACGACCCAGCGCGACATCGCCGAAAATGTAATACGCTTTCACGTACGCGCAAACAGCAACACAGGCGACGACCAAGACCTAAAAAACCTTGTCAGCGCAGAGGTTTTGGACAAATTCTCGGAAAATTTCAGCCAGTACACCGACATCGCCGACATGCGCGAGCTTTTCGCACAGCTTTTACCAGAAATGGAAGCCTATGCACAGGAAATCGTTCACAGCAAGGGCTACGATTACGAGGTCGCGGCAAGCATGGAAAGCGTATTTTTTCCGACACAATTCTACGGCGATTTAGCCTTTCCGCCAGGCAAATACGAAGCCGTGCAAATACTAATCGGCGAGGGCGAGGGGCAAAATTGGTGGTGCTTGATGTTTCCGCCGCTATGCTATGTAGACATGACCGCCACCGACGCAGGGCAGCAGCAGCTCGCCCAGACGGTTTCCGACGAGAGCTTCCGCCTGCTAACCCACAGCCAAGGGCAAGGACAAGCACAGCCGCAAGCCGCAGAAATGGTCGTGCGGTTTAAGGTAGTCGAGTGGTGGCAGAATTTCTTGCATGATTCGACTGGGAATGAGAAGAATGAGCAGGATAGGGAGCAGTTGATTGTGGAGAATTAGGGATTTAAAGGCATGGAACGCGGATTTTCGCGGATTTAACGGATTTTCGCGGATTCTTTCGGGCTTGGCGTGTTTTCGTGGGTTTTAAAGGTATAAAACACGGATTTTAAAAATATTAAACGCGGATTTTAAAGACATTAAACGCGGATTTGGCGGATTTACGCAGATTTACGCGGATTCTTTCGGGCGTAGCGGATTTTCGTGGACTTTCGTGGATTTTACCACGAGCCAATCCGCGTAATCATGGATTGCGGATTTTCCCACGAACGAATCCGCGTAATCCGCGAAAATCCGTTAAATCCGTGTTTAACACCCTTTAAAAACCTACATAATCCGCAATTCGTAAGTTTCTAAATGAACGCAAGAAAAAATCCGCGAAAATCCGTTAAATTCGCGAAAATCCGCGTTCCATGCCCTTAAAAAACCCGCCAAATCCGCGTTCCATGCCTCTATTTATTTTCCCCCGAAAAAAAACATTTACATTTCCTAAAATACATGCTATGCTCCCCTTTGTGTCGTAACCGCACGAGTTGGGTCTTGAAAGAACGTAGCCTAGGCTGTGTCTACCTACCTCGGCGAGTGCTTCCAAAAATATCCTACAAATTTACCCCACAGGAGGTGCAGTATGTACGCTATTATCGAAACAGGCGGCAAGCAGTACAAGGTTAAGGTCGGCGACGAAATTACCGTGGAATTGCTTGGCGTGGCGGCAGGCGAGGCATATACGTTCGACCGTGTGCTTGGGCTTTTTGACGAGGGCGCAGATTCCTTTGGCTTCGGAAAGCCCACAATAAAAGGCGCGAGCGTAACCGCAAAGGTCTTGGGCGACGGCAAGGCAAAAAAGGTAGTAATTTACAAATATAAGTCCAAAAAGGGCTTCCACAAGAAAAAAGGCCATCGCCAGCCCTTTACCCGCGTAAAAATCGAAGCAATCAACAAGTGATTGGCATAACAATTGTACGCGACGGCGCAGGTAAAATAACCAGCTTTACCGCGGAAAATCACGGCGAAACCATTGTTTGTGCGGCTGTTTCCATGCTAGTGCTAAACACGGTAAACAGCATCGAGGTCTTGACAAGGGACAGCTTCACCTGTGATTATGACGAAAACGGCGGATTTCTCACGTTTTCACTAGATAACCACGTCCAAACAGCGGGCGTAAAAATATTACTTGAAGCAATGTATTTGGGGCTTGCTTCCGCCAAGGCGGAATATCCAGGCGAAATTGAAATCAAGGAGGTTAAGCAATGATTACACTAAATTTATCTTTTTTTGCGCATAAAAAGGGCGTAGGCTCTACCAAAAACGGCCGCGATTCCAACTCGAAGCGACTAGGCGCGAAGCGTGCCGACGGACAATTTGTACTCGCAGGCAACATTCTCTACACACAAAACGGCACAAAAATCCACCCCGGCAACAATGTCGGTCGCGGCTCAAACGACAATTTGTTTGCGTTGGTAGACGGCATAGTACGCTTTGAACGCAAGGGGCGCGACAAAAAACGCGTTTCTGTGTATCCCTCAGGGGCATAGCCCCTTTTCTACGAATTGCCTGTAGTGGGAATATCGTCTCGCGGAGTAGTTGCTTGCATAATAATAAGGGCGTGTTTGAGAATTGCTTTCAAACGCGCCTTTTTTGGAACAGGAAGTGTCCCCTTTGAACAAAAAACGGCAAAAGGCAGTCGCGCTTAGATACCAGCCCGAGGAACTCGCTCCGAAAATTCTCGCAAAAGGGGCGGGAGTTATTGCGGAGAAAATTCTCGAAAAGGCGGCAAATGCCGACATAAAGCTACATAAAGACGCTGCGCTCGTAGACGAGCTAACGCGCCTAGATTTAGGTGAATATATTCCGCCCGAGCTGTACGAGGTAGTAGCGCAGATTTTGATTTTTATTTGCGATTTAGATAAAAACGCAAACCAAGGCGCGGAACGAGTACAGCCCAAGTCAAGCTCTGAACATTTTGTCCAACCCCTGCATAGTATGTAGCAAACCCCTTTAGAATCTATCTTCAAAGGGGTACTACAAGCATAGCTAGGAGGACTATAAATGAATTTTTTACACGGCTGCAAGCACCATTTTGGGACGTTTTACGGCGGCACTAGCGAGCCCAAAAAAGCAAGACGAGTGGAACGAGCAGAACGCGTAGAGCGAGCAGAACGCGCCGAGCGTGTCGAGCGCGAGGAGGAAATGCTGTACCAGCCACTGTATTACCGCTTCCACCGCTATATTCCACGCCGCAGATTGTGGAGATATTGGTAGAATGACGAGGGTCACAAGGGCGTGCTGTTAATTCAACACGCCCTTGCAGGTTTTTATTCCAAAATAACTTGAACACCCCCCCGATTCTTTGCTATAATCACAAGAATAAGCGGCATAGCCGCTTCTCTCCGACTGTAGATTGGTGGGAATATCGCCTCGCAGCCTAAGCAACTTCCTAGCAAATAAAAAAAGGTGGACAAGCCATGACAAGCAAAAGCGTAACAAAAGGAAACAAGGTAACGCCGCATCGTTCGTTGTTTAAGGCGATGGGCTACACAGACGAGGAGCTTTCCCGTCCGCTAATCGGTATCGCCAACGCGCAAAGCGAGGTCGTGCCGGGGCATGTCCATTTGGACGACATTTCCGAGGCGGTGAAAAAGGGCATTATCGCGGCGGGCGGCACTCCTGTGGAGTTCCCTGCCATTGGCGTATGCGACGGCATTTCCATGGGGCATATCGGCATGAGGTATTCGTTGCCTAGCCGCGAGCTGATAGCGGATTCGGTGGAATCCATGGTGCTTGCACACGCCTTTGACGCGGTTGTGCTTATTCCAAATTGTGACAAAATAGTGCCTGGTATGCTTATGGCGGCGGCGCGTTTGAATATCCCTGCGATTGTAATTAGCGGCGGGCCTATGCTCGCAGGCCGCGTGGGCGAGCGGGCTGTAAGCCTTTCACAGACCTTTGAAGCCGTCGGCGCGTACGCGGCTGGCAAAATAGACGATGCCACCTTATGCGAATACGAGAACCAAAGCTGCCCGACATGCGGCTCTTGCTCGGGAATGTTCACCGCAAACAGCATGAACTGCTTGACGGAAGCCCTAGGAATGGGCTTGCCTGGAAACGGCACAATTCCTGCGGTTTTTGCGGAACGCCTACGCCTCGCCAAGCAAGCAGGCACAAAAATAATGCACCTCTACGAGAACAAAATATTGCCGCGCGATATTATGACAAAAAACGCCTTCGTAAACGCGCTTTCGTTGGATATGGCGTTGGGCTGTAGTACAAATAGTATACTTCATATCCCTGCCATCGCACACGAAGCAGAGGTCGAGCTACCGCTCGCGATGATTAACGAAATAAGCGAAAAAACGTACAATTTGTGCCGTCTTGCGCCCGCAGGGCCGCACCATATCGAGGACTTGTACTGGGCTGGCGGCGTACCAGCCGTGTTAAAGGAGCTAAGCACTCTAGGAATAATCAACCAGGACGAAATGACGGTAACGGGCGAGCCTATGAGAAAAACGCTGGAAAACGCGGAAAATCGCAACACGGAGGTAATTCGCCCTGCAAGCGAGCCGTACGCCCGAGTAGGCGGAATAACCGTGCTTTACGGCAATTTAGCAGAAAATGGCTGTGTAGTGAAACGCTCCGCAGTAGCTGACGAAATGATGAAAACAAGCGGCAGGGCGCGCGTTTTCGAGAGCGAGGAGGCTTGCGCCGAAGCCATTTACAGCAACAAAATCAAGTCGGGCGATGTAGTCGTAATCCGCTACGAAGGGCCAAAGGGCGGCCCTGGTATGCGTGAAATGCTTAACCCGACCGCCGCGCTTATGGGCATGGGCTTGGGCAAGGAAGTGTCGCTTATTACCGACGGCCGCTTTTCGGGCGCAAGCCGCGGCGCGTGTATCGGTCACGTTTCGCCCGAGGCGGCAGTGGGCGGCCTAATCGCGCTAGTCGAGGAGGGCGACAAAATCGACATAGACATAATGGCTGGGAAAATTCACCTTGACGTACCCGAGAATGTAATCGAGGAACGCCGCAAAAATTGGAAGCCCCAAGAGCCGAGGATTACAAAGGGCTATTTGGCGAGGTATCAGAAGCTGGTGACAGGCGCGGATAAGGGCGCGGTGTTGGTATAAGGGCATGGAACGCGGATTTTCGCGGATTTGGCGGATTTACGCGGATTTTGTCCGTGGGAATCCGCGTTCCATAAATCAAACTAGTGTACAAAGTGGCAGTATGTGTTATAATTCTTCCAAATTCAGAGATAAGGGGACTTACCCAATGAATCCAAACAAAAAACAATCCATAACAATAATATCACTACTTACACTCACACTAGCCCTATTTTTATGCGTATTCCCCCTTGTACGTACCTTTTCCGAGGAAGCCTCGGGCGG
>Ga0099364_10000680_pt1 | contig 58182 bp, 43 predicted proteins | sample TergutTh196P3_FD_73070 | JGI IMG/M metagenome (GOLD analysis project Ga0099364, IMG submission 73070) | Microcerotermes parvus P3 segment gut microbial communities from Pointe-Noire, Republic of the Congo - Th196 P3 | ecosystem: Host-associated > Arthropoda: Insects > Digestive system > Gut ... | reverse complement strand
GACATCGAACGAACGAGAGAGTCAAAGCAAAACTTTGGATTGTAAATTTGTCAGATTTACGATTCGTGATACAACCCAGACAGGGAATTGCACGTCGCAGTTCCTATAACTTTCACAAAGGAGTACATTATGGCGAAAGCAGAAGTAGCAAAGGCACAGCCAGCAAGAACAATCGCCGACAATACGGCGACGAAGGCACCCAAGACGATTGGAGAGAATGCGTCAAGGAAGGTGTGTGAGGCAAAACTCGCCGCTGGACAGGCAAAACGGCGGGTCGGGGCGGCTGGCACAGCAGCCAAGACTCACGTCACACGGAACAAGGCCGCCTACATTGCAGGCGGGGCGGGAGCGGTCCTTGCTCGGCGAAAGGGCAAAAACCAAGATTGATTTCCGACAACCTTTGTCCATATACCTATTGGACGTGTGAAACAGTTTTGGGTTAATGCTGATGGGACATCAGGGAATGACCGTTTGCCCAAATTCTTGAACAATCTGTGCCGTCGTCGGCTCCCCTCTTTTTTCGACCATTCTAACGGTCGGCCTGCATTTTCAAATTCAATACGCTTGCAATTTTGCCCGGTTTATGGTGAAATAGGACGTGCTCGTCCCTGAGTCTCGCTTAAAACAATGCGGCCATTCTCCCTCCCGGCATACACACTGGTCGAACTTTTGGTTGCCCTGGCACTGTCCCTGCTTCTCCTGTTGGGCGTTGCTGAACTGTTTCGGCACGTCGGCGGTACTATGAGCGAAACACGGGCTATCATGCACACCTCCGCCAGACTTAACGAAACGGCTCTCCTGCTCCGACAAGACCTCGAACGCATTCCAACATCTCTCGCAAAGAAACCCGAAGATATTATCAGGGCTAAAGCAGAAGGACGAGAAATCAGCGACCGGTACGGCTATCTCACCATCATTGAAGGACCTGACGCTTGCCAATCTAACACGACGCAACCGCCCCGCTACGTTAACTGGGATATTCTCGATGAAGACGGCAACCCAACGCTCGACCGTACCGTCGGCGATGTGGATGACATCGTCGCATTTACGGCAATTGCCCTTCCAGACATGCCGTTTCGCGGTGTGATCGGCGGGAGAATCGCAGAGCGAAATGCTGCCGAAATCATTTGGTTTGTCCGCGGAAATACGCTGTACCGGCGGATGCGGTTGATTGATGATGAAAGGGCAAACAAAAACTTCAACAACGTCGGTGATTTTACAAGCCGAGCGTTTTTGCCGCCAGCAAATAAGGGAGATTATGCAATCGTACTGAATGATGAGTCCATCGACGGCGGTCGGCAACGCTATGATGCCGTGGAGGATGGCGATGGATGGCGGTGGATAGATTTGCTGACGCTCGAAGATTTGGCACGTCGGGCACGGAGATTTGGAAATGATGGACTTGGAACTGGCAATACACACCAAAACAACTACCCGCATTCGCTTTATGCCGGAGCCAATGCCGGCTGGTATTATTTGCGTATGCCGACCTTTGAGGAGACCGATTTTTGGAGTGCAAACAACATTCGGTACTGGAAAACGCGAAATGTTTTACCCGAGCCGACCGAGCCGAATCCCGATCTTTGGAATCAGCCGCTTTTTTTCCCAAATCTGTTAGATTCCCAAAGCGGTTCGTTGAATACGGCCATCGAATCCCCCCGCAATCTTCGGGCGGGTGAGGATGTTGTGCTGACAAATGTCTTGTCGTTTGACGTCAAGGTTTGGTGTCCCGAAGCCAACCTGTTTGTCGATTTGGGTACGGAAGGTTCTTCCTGGGAACCCAATTCGCGTGCTGCGGAACTGCATGGATACGTCAATAAAGAGGAGCGTTGGGGACATGTTTGGGATTCTTGGACGCAACAATACCAAGATAATCCTGATCCGCCGTACGCTCAGCGTGTTGAAGCGGTTCAAATTGTCATTCGCAATTTTGATCCTGCAAGCCGAATAATCCGGCAGGTTACGGTGGTCCATCGGTTTTAGAATGGACTTGTTCGGAAACGGGCATTGTGGCGCCGAGTAACGCGGCTAATTTTAATGTAATTACAACACCTCTCAAGCCATCATTTTTTCGTCTGTTTATAGTTGACATTTCATTTATGCTTGGTAAAATGTCCAACGTCACATCACCCGTTGAGAAAATATCAATGAAATACCACTTGCCGCTCATTTTGCCGTTTCTCTTTATAGCAATGTCGGTTACGGCAGCGGATGACATTATCATTGCCGACTTTGAAGGCGATGCCTACGCCGACGGTTGGAAAGTCGAAGGTACGGCATTCGGCACCGGTCCCGCAAAAGGAACTCTGCCAAATCAAATGGATGTTACCGGATTCCTCGGTGCCGGACTTGTCAATTCCTTCCTCGGCGGAGATGATGCCGTCGGGAAATTGACCTCGCCCGTCTTTGTCATCGAACGTCCTTACATTTCCTTCCTCATCGGCGGCGGAGGACACGATGGACTCGGCATCAACCTCATCATCGACGGGCAAACCGTCCGCACCGCACGCGGGCCCAATACCGTGCCCGGCGGCAGCGAACGGCTCGATTGGCACGATTGGGATGTCAGCGAACTGCAAGGAAAAGAAGCATTTATCGAAATCGTCGATGCCAGACAGGGCGGTTGGGGACATATCAACATCGACCATATTATCCAAACGAACAAACAGCACGCGCCCGTTGCCGTAACGGTTTCCCTCTTCCCGGAAAAGGAATTCATCCATCTACCGATCACGATGAGTGCGCCGATTACTTGGGTGCGGGTCGAAGTCGACGGCGTTTGGCAGCAGGAATTCGATTGCCGATTGACCATTTCCGGCGAACCTGATTTCTATGCCAACCTGCAAATCGGCCAATGGAAAGGAAAAAATGTCGATTTGGTCATCGAACGCCTTCCGGCAGATGCCGAAACGCTCGCATTGATTGCCCAAAACGACGAAATGTCCCACGAAGAGACCATTTACACCGAAAGACTACGGCCACAGTTCCATTTCACCGCAAGAACCGGCTGGATCAACGATCCCAATGGACTTCTCTACTACGACGGCCTCTGGCATCTGTTTTTCCAGCATAATCCTTACAGTACCGATTGGGGCAATATGACCTGGGGACACGCAACCAGTCCCGACCTATTGCACTGGACGGAACATCCCGCCGCACTCCATCCCGACAAACTGGGAACGATTTTTTCGGGAGGCGGTGTCGTTGACCATCACAACACATCCGGTTTTCAAGTCGGCGAGCATAAACCGATTGTACTGACTTACACATACGACGGGCCCAGCGCCCGGCACGGCCATCGGGCAACTCAAGCGATTGCCTATTCGACCGATGGCGGGAAGACGTTTGCCAAATACGAAAACAATCCGGTCATTCCCCATATCATCGGCGGAAACCGAGACCCGAAGGTCATTTGGCACGAAGAATCGCAACAATGGATCATGGCTCTGTATATGGATCGCGACGATTTTTCCCTTTTCGCCTCGAAAAACCTCAGGGAATGGGAGCATCTTTCTGATATCAACAACCTGGAAAACAGCGAATGTCCCGACTTTTTCCCGTTGCCCGTCGACGGCGATGAGAACAATGTCAAATGGGTATTTTGGGGCGGCGACGGGAAGTATCTCATCGGCTCGTTCGACGGCAAAGAATTTACCCGGGAAACCGGCTTGCTCCGCAACAAGCACGGCGGACATGATTATGCCGCAATGACGTTCAGCGATGCACCGGACGGCCGCCGAATCCAACTTTCCTGGCTCAATACTTGGGGCAATCCCAATGTGTTTCGAGACATGCCGTTCAATCATCAACTGTCGGTGCCGCGTGAGTTGACGCTTCGCACCACGCCGCAGGGCAAAGTCCTGCTCTACACCGAACCCGTCGCGGAACTCAAAACGCTGCGAGGCGAATTGACGGAAATTTCAAACATCACCGTCAGGCCGACCGACGGGTTTTTGATCCCGAATAAAGAACGCTTATTCGATATGGAAGCCGTGTTTTCGCTGGGCAATGCGAGTAGTTTGACGCTCAACGTCGTCGGGAAAACAATCGAGTACAACGCTGCCGAAAAATGGATTGCCCTGGATGGAACGCGGGCTCCCTTGGAACTCGCGGCGGGCGAATTACGGTTGCGGCTCGTCGTGGATCGGACATCTATTGAAATGTTTGCTCAAGACGGCGAAGTACAGATTGCCAAGGTGTTCCGCCCGGATGGCGATGGATTTTCCCCGGCCATTCCGGTTTCCGCATTTGGCGGCGATGCCGTGCTCGAGAGCGTGAAAATTTGGGCGATGCGGTCGGTGTGGCGGCGATGAGGCCGACGGCTCACAGTGCCTCCCTCGCTTGCAAGATGACTATCCCCATGTGAACATCCCCATAACTTCCCCCACTCCCCTACCCGAACCTCCCCATGCGTACACCGTTGCTGGTTTATAGAAGTGCTTTGATTGCCGCCCTCGGCGGGCTGCTCTTCGGTTTCGACACCGCCGTCATTTCAGGAACAATCGGCTCCCTAAAGAAGGAGTTTTTCCTCAACGATTGGTGGCTCGGCTTTACCGTTGCCTCCACTCTGATAGGCACGGTTTTAGGAGCCGCAACGGCACAGTTCCCGTCGAACCGATTCGGGCGCAAACCGACGCTGCTGATCCTTGCGGCCCTCTATTTTGTCGGTGCGCTCGGAACAACCGTCATTTGGAACCTCGGCACGCTGGGAACGGTCGATTGGCTGCTCTTTTTGTTCTCTCGCTTCCTCGGCGGTATTGCCGTGGGTGCTTCATCGGTTGTTTCCCCGCTCTACACGGCGGAAATATCGCCCGCCAAAAACCGAGGACTCCTCGTCGCCTTCACGCAGTTTAACATCGTATTCGGCATTTTGCTGGCCTTTTTCACGAATTACCTGATTGTACTGATCCACAGCGATTCGATGGTCGGCACCGCATATTCCAATTTCCTGGGGGCCTACATCGCGTCCGGTATGGAATGGCGATGGATGCTCGGGATCCAAGTCATCCCGGCGGCCCTGTTTTTCGCGTTGATTTTTATCATTCCCGAAAGTCCCCGTTGGCTCATCGGAAAAGGTAAAACCGAAAAAGCCAAAGCGGTGCTCGCCAAACTGGGCACGGATGAAGGACGTTCCGTCGACGAAGAGGTCAAGGTCATTCAGGTTGCCATCGACGAGGAAACTCGAAACGTCCGAGAGGCATTTTTTACTCCGCGGCTGTTTTTCCCTATCATGCTGGCGATTTGTATGGCGGCATTCAACCAACTTTCTGGAATCAACGCGATCCTGTATTACGCTCCAAGCATTTTCAGTATGGCGGGTGCGAGTAATGAGTTGGCCATGTTTTTGCCCGTCGTGATTGGGTTGACAAATCTCATTTTCACGATGGCGGCGATGTTGGTGATCGACAGTTTTGGCCGGAAAAGATTGATGCTCGTCGGCTCCATCGGCTACGTTGTGAGTTTGGGTGTTGTCGCTTCGGCATTTTTGATGTTCGCTCCGCAGTTTAGCGTTTCCACCGCGAATTTCGCGGTGCAAGGAGCGCAGCAGAAAGTCGAGCAAAGTCAAAATGCGCTCGCTACCGCACCGGAGGACACGAAAGAGTTTTGGCAATCCGAACTCAAAGAAGCCCTGGTTGATTACGTATTGGCAGTCGATGCCGCTATCGAAACGCAAAGCGAAGTTGCTGGTCAAAATCCCACACCGCGCGAGAGAGAAAGCCTGCTTGACCTCGATATTGAAGCCTTGCAGGCGGAAATTGAAGCGAAAATTGCGGAAATCGACTTGTCGCCGACCGTTCCGATGTGGGGGATTCTCACGGTGCTTTTCGGCTTGATGTTTTTCATTGCCTCGCACGCCTTTGGGCAGGGGGCTTGCATTTGGGTTTTCATCAGCGAGATATTCCCGAATAAGGTACGTGCTCAGGGTCAGGCACTTGGTGCTTTTGTCCATTGGATTTTGGCGGCCGTTGTTTCCTTGCTGTTCCCGCCGTTGTTGAGTCTGCTCGGGCCGGCAAACATTTTCCTGATGTTTGCCGGTTTTATGGTGCTCCAACTCGTTTGGGTGCTCTTCCTGATGCCGGAAACCAAGCAGGTTCCGCTCGAAGAGATGCAAAAAAGGTTGGGAATTAAACCGTAGACTTCGGCAATGGCCTTCCGGCACCACCCGGAAGGCAGATATTGCCTGTAATGACGGTTTTCCCTGTCAAATTGCACAAACTTTGCGGATTATTCCAAATATAAACCCCTCTGTCTGGGTAAATCGCATCGGAAGCAGGGAAAACCTGCTCCCGGCAGAGCCAAATGTTCGATACTCCGAATGACGTAGGCTAGTTTCCATGTAGGGAAAGCCGTTTTTATGGTTCGAAAGGAGTCGAAAACGATGTCCAAATCAGTTCGGGTGAGTGCCAATTTTGCTGCTGATGTCAATGCCAATGAGAAGGCCAACAAGAGGAACGTCCAGCAAAACATAGGAGTTAGGAACCGGTTTCGCCTATTGGAGGCCCTGCGACTTCTTGTCGTCTGCGTGCTCTTTGTCTCCTTTTTGGTGCCGATGGCGTATGCACAACCGCCTTTTCCAGATCCGTCTCCGTTTGGGTCTTGGATCCCTGTTTCACCTCCCTATGGCGATGGTGAACCTCCGGGAGGCCCGCCACCGTTCCCGGAAGCCGCCCCGTACCAGTTCCTCTACGTAACTGAAGATAACGTGACGGGCGGCAACCGCTATACCTCTCAAGCGATGACCGGTACTCTGTCGCTGTCGGGAAGTGTTCGCGGTGTTCTAACGGGCGGAGGAAGGGGAACCCATTGGTGGATTGGAAACCAATTTAGCGGGGACGTACTCAGCGTCACCGGAGATGGAAGTATCTATCAATTAGACCAATTGACCGTTCAGGGGAACATTACCTCCAGCGGTGTCATACAAAATATCAATGCAGTCAATGTGTGGGGCAATATGACGAACAATCCGGGCGGACTCGTCGGCGGCGGCGGAACAAACGATTATATTCCTACCTTGAATGTCTCGCAGACATTGCTCAATAACGGGCCCTCTACGGAGAACCCCAGAGCGGTTATTCAAAACGTCTGGGAAATCAATGCCGGTACACTCCAAAACATCGGCGTTATTGAACAGTCGGGAGCGAGTAGAACGTCGGCGGCATATATCAATGTTGCCAACGACCTAATACAAGGGAACAACGCAAGAGCAAATCCCGATGGGACTGCCCGAGGCATCAGAGAAGCGGAAATTCTCTCCGTCGGCGGAAACGCGAATGCGGGATACCTCTTCATTACGGTCGGCGGCAATATGATTCAGTATTTCGACGGGAGCGTCAGAGCCCGCGGCGGTATGATTGACGTCCTCGGCGAACTTTACAATGCCGGTGAAATCCGCATTGATGATGCTCTCAACTCGCTCAATAGCCAACATTGGTTTATCTCGGCCAATAGCCTGTTTAATGACGGGAGGACTTGGCAACAACACTCTCGGTCTGGCGGACAATATCCAATAAGCGGTGCAGAAAACGGCGATCTCTGGGATGAAGCCTGGGGTATCATTTACGACGCAACGATTGAAACGAGAGCAAATTTGACGAACATTGGTATCAATGCCGTGATCAATGCGGTCGTAAACCAAGACCTGAATGACCGCTGGCTTTCGGGAATCGACCAAAGTTCCTCGTTCTACGGTGGATCTGGTGATGCGACTCGCGATATTTGGACGAGTATGCTTGTCGGCGGCGACCTCAATAACTTAGATCGTGCAACGATTTTGAACTATAGCAATATCTCCGTCCAAGGGAACTTGAACAACCGGGGAGCGACGCTCGTCGGCGGACACTGGACCCGACATTCAAACATTGCGGATATTCATGAAGATCACATGCGGCAACAACGGGGACAGATTAACGTTTGGGGCAATGTCAATAATACTACCGAAGTGCCTTGGGAAACCTTTGACGGTGTGTTCGGCGGGTTGATTGCCAGTTTTGATGAGTTTAACGTCCACGGAAGTTTGTTCCAAGACGCAAACAGTATGATTACCGGAAGTTACACGCACCTCGGCACTGCCCCGGGTACTTCAAATATAATGCGGGATTATGATAACATTTACGGACGCAGGGCAAACGTGCTCGGCGGAATCCTGTTTGACGGAGAATTCGACGATGCGGCAAGCGTCCTCAATGTGATGGGCGTAACCGGCAGCAGTCTCGGCGGAACAACCACTTTCCACGGCCTGTACAGCCAAGGACATATCCGGGAAATCGACATTATCAACGTCGGTTCCAGCGAACTCGGCATCCTGTGGAATGCACTCGGTGCGACAAGCCCGGGAGCCACATTGCCTGACGGTTTTACGCCGGTTGGAACGGCCAGCACCATTACCGACATCGGCGTCATCAATGCAACCAATTTGTTCAATGAAGGCACCATCAGCAACATCGATTCGGCAATCAATGTTTCCTACCTGCTCGTGAATACCGGCGAAATTGATGGATACAGCGACTCGCATGTCGAATGGACTTATCATCCAGAAACAGGCCTTCCGTGGGTGCGTAATGAAGTCCTCGCAAATACCAGGGCGACGCTCCGCGTTGGAATCGCAACGACCGCGAACCCTGTTGGGATGCTGCTCGGAGCGGACGTTACCGGATACGGCATTATCAACGATGGAACGCTTACGAACTTGGAAACGATTTCGTCATTGGGACATGTGTCAAATACGGGCGAAATTTCCAATGTAACGTCGCTGACCGTCGGGTCGTCGAATGTGATGACCGTGCCCGTGTTCAGTATGACCGGTGAGGCCGCACCCGGTGCGGACTTCATCAGCAACGGGGTATTAAGCAATATCGACGGTATTACGGTGAGCCGGGATGTCCTGCTCGGAGCCGGCTCCTCGCTGAACCGAGTCGGCACGATTAGTGCCCGGCGGAACATTACGGTGGAGGGCAACATTGCCGCTCAATTCCAAACTTTGAGTGCCGAAGGGGATTTGACCGTGCTGGGAGCCTTGAATATCGCAACCGGTGCAATCGCGGTGGGCGGAAATTCCGTAAGCATTTCCGGCTATGTCAATAACCAGGGGTTACTCAGTTCCGGCGGTGTCATCGAAAACCTGGGATATATTCAAAACGACGGGATGATTAGCGCGTTTGGCACATTCCGAAACCTCGGAACCATCGACGGCAATGGAATGGTCTTCGTTTCTGCCCTCGAAAATGGTTCGTCGGGAACTTTTATCAATGCTGAAGGCGGTATGATTGAAGGGAATTTGACCATCAGCGGAAACTTCCAAAACCTTAACGGAACCATAAGAATTAACGACGCGAATGAAATCATCCGCGTTACAAATGACGGAACGGCAAGGATTGTCGGCGGTCTGCTTGATGTCAATGCAGGATATGCCAGCAGTCTCAGCACAAACCGGCAGTATGTATTTTTGGCAACGGACGAGCCGGGTAACCTGAATGTCGGCGGTGTGTTGGCAGGTTCCTTGGGAGGGATCGCAAGCGGCCACACCGGCTCGGTGCTCGATGTCGCAACCGCTTACGGATACTGGGATGGAACCCAATATGTCTCCGGCAGAGAATGGTCGTTGTACAATCAGTATTACTGGCTTGAACTCCAACGAGCATACAGTTACGGTGCACACGGACAAACGTCAAACCAAATCGCAACAGGTACTTACATTGATACGGTAGGCTCCGCTCCTGTGGAAAACAGTGCTTTTTGGAACCTGCTCCGTCAGTTGGATGCGATCAGTGATGACCCGAACAATCCGTACTACAATCCTGATTATGCCGACCACCAAGGCCCCATCAATCCCGCCGCGCTGCGAGCCGTGGATGAGTTGAGCGGTCAGATTTATGCAACAATCGGGACGGCCAGCGTGCACAATGTCGGGGTGGTCAATCGAACCCTGGCCGATATGCTCCGAAGCGATGTATTCAAGTTTTCCTTCGTCGGAAACCCGAATAATGCAATCCGCGGACAAGCAATCGCTCCGCTGCGATATACCCGATGGGGAACATTGTACGGCATCGGCGGTTCCTCCGATAGCGACGGAAATGCAGCCGGATACAAACAATCGTTTGGCGGTTTGATGGCAGGTATTGACAGAGCGGCCTGGACAGGCACGCGGCTTGGGGCTTGGTTCTCGGCAGCGGACGGCGATGTGAGAATGAAAAACCTGAGCGAAAAGGCCGACATTACCAGCGTCATGGTGGGGATGTATCTGCGGCAGGAAATGTACTTCGGCTACGGATTGGCCTCGGCGGGTTTTGGGATGGATAACTACAAAGTTCGCCGAAACCTGACGATGATTGGACACAATGCGACCAGCAGACTTGATGGAAACATCGGAACGGCATACTTGGAACGCGGTATTGACATTCCGGTTTACTATGCCACATTGCAACCGTATGCGAGTTTCCAGTTTGCGACGATTGGCCAAGACAGGTTCACCGAAAAGATGCGTGATCAGAACGATGTGCGAGCGGATGTCGGTTTGGTCGGCAACAAAGCCAGAACGGACAGTTACCGAATGTCGTTTGGGGCACGAGCCAGTTCGACGCCGATTGCCATGCGATGGGGACAACTTGCGATGACGACGAATATCGCCTGGTTCCATGAGTTCAATGATGACAACGGCAATTTCGTTGCACGGATTGCGAATCCCGGCGGAAACAACTACGGCACGCAGCATAACAGTGCATCGTTTAAGATTGCGGGCACGGACACGAAACGGGACTGGTTCAATTTCGGTTTCGGCTTGCACATGGATCGCAACAGTACGCGAGTATTCATAGGCAGCGACCTTTACGGCAATGGCCGACAGACGTTGTTTAGCGGCAGCGGCGGTGTGATTACGAGTTGGTAGGGTTCATAAGAGCCGGAGGTATTGCGCAGGAGCCGTAGGGCGTGAGCCTCCGGGTTGGTCTATCGAAGAATATCATATGTCGAAAAACCCGGGGGCTGACGCCCCCGGCTCTTTGGCGCTCACGCGTCTTGCGCAATGCACCAATATCCGCTATAATGGCACTCATGTTTCCCAAGCCCTTTCTTTATCGGTTTCGCTTTCCCTGCCAATATGCGGCAAAAGATGCCCTGCTCGACAAAACCTATCGGCTGCCAAACGTCAACCAAATCGAGGATGCCGACCTGCCCAGCAAACTGCCCTACGATTTCCGCATCGCATGGAACGAAACCGGCCTGCGGTTTTCGCTAAACGTTTCTGGAAAAACGCAATCGCTGTGGTGCAGGGCAACCCGACAGGACGAAAGCGATGGCATCGAAATCTGCATCGACACTCGGGACATCAAGGACGTCCATCGGGCCTCGCGGTTTTGCCATCGTCTGATGTTCATGCCCATCGGGAGCGGTCGGGATCAACTGCAACCGTCGGCCGTCTGGTTGCCGATTCACCGGGCCCGAGAGCATCCGAAGGCCATTGACCTCTCGCAAATCAAAATGAAGAGCGACGTCAGACCGGATGGTTATCAACTGGATGTTTCGTTACCCGGCAAGGTGTTGACGGGTTTTGAGCCTTTAGAGTATCCGAATTTGGGATTTCATTTTGCGGTTTTGGATAGGGAATACGGCAACAGTTATTTTTTAACATCGCCGCCGTTACCGCACGACAACGATCCGAGTACATGGGGAACGCTCGCAATGGCGGATAAGGGCTAGAGCGTGTTTCAAATTGGTCTGGACAAAAAAGCCGTCATCCCGGCGCAGGCCGGGATCCAGACATTGCGTGCGATGCCGATTCCTCTGGGTTCCGGCTTTCGCCGGAATGACAACTTTTTGTCCAGAGCAAAGTTGAATACTCGCTAGATCGCCTGCTCCTTTGCCATACTCTCTCGCATAATTTCAACACCTTTGGCGAGTTGGGCGAACGCTTCGGGCGTGATCGACTGCTGTCCGTCGCAAAGTGCACACGGCGGATCGTTATGCACCTCAATCATCAAACCGTCCGCTCCCGAAACCACTGCCGCCAGCGACATCGGCTTGACATACTTCGCATGTCCCGTCGCGTGGGATGGATCAACAATAATCGGCAAATGCGAAAGTTCCTTGACGACCGGAATCGCCGATAAATCAAGCGTGTTTCGCGTTGCCGTCTCGATCGTTCGGATGCCCCGTTCGCACAAAATAACATTCGGATTGCCGCCCGACATGATGTACTCCGCACTCATCAGGAATTCCTGAATCGTGTTGGAAAATCCCCGTTTGAGCAGAATCGGCTTTTTCGTCTTGCCCAATTCCTTCAGCAGCAGGAAGTTTTGCATATTTCTCGCTCCGACTTGAATGACGTCAACCTCATCGAACAGATGCAACTGGGACAGGTCCATAATTTCCGTAACGATGGGCAGGCCGGTTTGCTTTTTCGCATCAAGCAGGAGGCGGATCCCGTCTGCTTCCAAGCCTTGGAAGGCATAGGGCGAAGTCCGTGGTTTGAAAGCCCCGCCCCGCAGAGCACCGGCACCGGCTTGCTGGACTTTTTCGGCAACTTCCATAATTTGTGCTCGGGATTCGACGGAGCACGGGCCGGCGATCATCGCGAAATGGCCGCCGCCGATTTTCACGTTGCCGAATTGAATAATGGTATCATTGGGATGAAATTTTCGGTTTGCGGCCTTGTAGGGTTCCTGGATTCGTTGGACTTTTTCAACGATTTCCATGGCACTGATCAGGTCTATATCGACGACGGAGGTATCGCCGACAAGTCCGAGGATGGTCGAGTGAGCCCCTGCGCTGACGTGGATGTCCAGTCCCATTTTTTTGATCCATTCTTTTAGGGATTCGAGTTGTTTGGGAGCGGGATTTGGTTTTAAGATGATGATCATGGACATACGTTCCTGTCTTTTCGCGGGTATTGTACCGGATAAAGCGAATGGCGTCAATCGCAGATTTGAGGGCCTACACGCTTGTTGCCGCTTTCCTGCCTCCCAGTCGGCCTTCCAGTCGGCACTGTCGATGCACCCGCCCGGCGGTCGGTTGCCTACCTTCCCCAATGTGAAACTTGCCCCCTCTCCCGCTCGCGAAGCAAAAAGTGTACAATACCATCCGACACTTTTTGCATTTTATCGGACTCATGACACGCTGCGAAGCATTTGCCGGACTTTCGGTCGCCATCATCACGCCATTCAAAAATAATCAAGTCGATTACAACACCTTCCAAGAACAAATTGACTTCCAAATCAAGGCCGGCGTAACCGCCATCGTTCCGGTCGGTACAACCGGCGAATCGCCCACGCTGTCTTTCGACGAACATAAAAAAGTCCTCCGCGCCGCCGTCGAAGCCGCCGCGGGGAAAATTAAAATCCTTGCAGGCACCGGAGCAAACAGCACCCAAGAAGCACTCGACCTCACGCAATCCGCTAAGCAAGCCGGTGTCGATGCGGCAATGATCGTCGCTCCGTACTACAACAAGCCGACGCAGGAAGGATTTTATCAGCATTATAAATTGTTGGCCGAATCCGTTGACTTGCCGATTTGCATTTACAACATACCGGGCCGATGTGCGAAAAACATCGAGCCGGAGACGATGATTCGGCTTGCAGCCCTGCCGAATATCGGCATCGTGAAGGAAGCGAGCGGTTCGATGGATCAAGCATCGGCAATCATCGGCAACACGGATTTGACGGTGTTGAGCGGTGATGATAGTTTGGCATTGCCCTTGATGGCATTGGGAGCCCGGGGGGTTGTTTCGGTGGTCGGCAACATTATTCCGCAGGATGTCGGCGAAATGTGTCGGGCGGTTTTTCGGGGCGATTGGGAGGCCGCTCGAAGGATGCACCACAAAACGTTCAAACTTTGCCGGGATATGTTATCGCTTTCGACGAATCCGATACCGGTCAAGTCGGCGATGCAAATGTTGGGTCGGGATTCCGGCGAGATGCGATTGCCGATGACGCCGTTGTCTGCTGCCGAACAGGCGAAACTTCGCGAAACGCTCACGGCATACGGCCTGCTGTAGGAACATCCGGCAGTCCTTATTATGCCAAACGAGGCCTGTGCGCATTCATTTTTGCTTTGGAAAAAATCGTCATTCCGGCGAAAGCCGGAACCCAGAGGAATTGACATCGCTCGCAATGTCTGGATCCCGGCCTGCGCCGGGATGACGGCTTTTTTGTCCGTAATTTGAAATACGCTTGAAATACACTCAAATCACCCGTTGGTCAATGACCCGTTTCGCTTTGCCCTCGCTCCGCGGAATCGAGCCCGGCTGTACCAACGATACCTTCGCATTGACGCCCGCTATCTGATGGATGACATGACGCACCCGATTCTGAAACGCCTCAATCTCGCCAATTTTATCACTAAACGCCTCCTGCCGAACCTCCAATCGTACCTCAATTTCGTCCAAACCGCCAAACTCCCGCGTTAAGACAATCTGATAATGCGGCTCCGTTCCCTCCACTTGCAACAACGCCGCCTCAATCTGACTCGGAAAAACATTCACGCCCCGGATAATCAGCATATCATCACTGCGAGCCGCAATCCGCTTCATCCGGCGAATCGTCCGGCCGCAAGGACAAGATTCCGTCATCAAATAGGTCAAATCCCGAGTCCGATAACGAATCATCGGCGTCGCAAAACGGTCAAGCGTCGTGAAAACGAGTTCTCCGATTTGACCGTCTGGCAACGGTTCCAGCGTGTCGGGATCAATGATTTCAGGATAAAAATGATCTTCGTAAAGATGCGTTCCGTTCTGGTGGACGCATTCCGCTCCGACGCCGGGGCCGCAAATTTCCGTAAGTCCGTAAATATCATACGCCTTGATATGCGCTCCGGCTTCGATTTTTTGCCGCATTTCATCCGACCAGGGTTCCGCTCCGAACACGCCGATTCGCACGGGCAAGTCCCGAAGATCAACGCCCATTTCGGTTGCCTTGTCGATGATATGCAAAAAATAGGACGGCGTGCAGGATATGACGGTCGCGCCGAAATCCCGCATCAGCATCACTTGCCGTTCGGTATTGCCGCCGGAAATCGGCACGACGGTCAATCCGATGGCTTGCCCGCCGTCGTGCAGGCCGAGTCCGCCGGTAAAAAGGCCGTAACCGTAGGCATTTTGCAAAATATCGTTGACCGTAACGCCGTATCCGCGGAGTGCCCGTTCGACGCCTTCCGTCCAAACGGCCAGGTCGCCCTGTGTATGGGCAACGACGACGGGTTTGCCCGTCGTGCCGCTGGAGGCGTGCATGCGAACGACTTTATCCATTGGAACCGCGAAGAGGCCGAAGGGATAGGTATCTCGCAGCACTTGTTTCGTTACGAACGGCAACTTACACATATCATCGAAACTTTTGATGTCGCTGGGTTTGAGATGCAGGTTCTGCATTTGGGAGTGATACCAGGGACTGTTTTCGTAGGCGTGTTTGAGGATAGTTTCAAATTTTCCCCATTGGAGTTCGCGTAGTCGGCTGGGCGCGAGGTAATCAAGATTCGTAACGGAACTGAGCGAGCAATGTTCAGGCATACGGCATCGGGCAGGCGGACAAGGGCTGGCTTCCATTGTACCATATCATTTCATTCATTATACGGCAAGTATTCCGGTTTGGGAACCAAATGTTTCGCCTGGTGATACGCCACCGTACGGCGGACGACATCGTCCAATGTTTCACGCACCATCAACGTATCACCGTTAATAAGCGTGATCAGCGTATCGGGACACCGCTCAACGTACCGAATCAGTTCGGCATTGAGCACAAATTCATCTTTATTGAGTCGGGTTAATCGAATCATGTTGCCGTCTCGTCATATTATCCTCTATTTTCCGTGTTTTTGTGAGCGCAAGAGCCGGAGGCGTAAACCTCCGGGTGAATCCCCGGGCACAATGCCCTATGGCAACAGCGCACGCAAACGCGGAAATATCGGCTGCGATTGCTGCCGCATCGGCCGTCTACGCGGCGGAGCCGACTCCTCTGCCATCGGTTCCCGCATCTCTCCAATTTCCCCAACTGCCGGAGGCGGAACCGCAGGCCAATCGCGATATTGCACCCAGATGTTACGGTACTGAACCTGATTGCCATGTCCCTGAAAATACACTCCGAGCGGTTCGGGAGCCTCATTACGACGCCCCGGCGTGTGATGCGGCAACTCAAGATCATCCTGAATCAACACGCCATTGTGCTTGACCGATACCCGAGCATTGGCAATTTTGCGGCCGCCATCCCAACGGGCCGGCGTGAAGTCAATTTCGTATGTTTGCCAAGTCAACGGCGGAAAACACATATTGACCGACGGACTGGCAAGTTGATAAAATCCGCCGCACTCATCATCTTTTCCCTCCAAGCCGAACGAGTCGAGAACCTGCAATTCGTACCGCTCGTCGATATAGACGCCGCTGTTGGATCGGGCCTGCCCGCGGGCCTGCGGCATGTAAGAAAGCATAAATTCGAGGTGCATTTTGTAGGGTTTCTTCTCAAAAGCCGTCGTTGCGGCCTCGGCCCAGAGCGTGTTGCCGCCGCGTCGCGGTTGGTTCATTCGGGCACCTTCCTGGAATTTATTGAGGTTGGTTCCGTCGAAAATGACGACAGCACCGGCGGGCGGTTCACCACCGAGCGTCGGGCTTTGGCGGTTTTGCTTTTCAAAGACGATGTCCATGCTGGGAATCTCGATGGTGACCCGGCCGCCTTGTTCTGGACCGATTAGATTTCCTTTAAGTTCGCCGGTTCCGATGTATTGTTCGGAGCCTGCGGCAGCGGTGAACGTGATGCCTTCGCCCACGACGAATTGAGCGGTTCCGAGAATACGCGGTTCTGCGGTATCCCAGCCGGCTCCTGGCAGGCCGCCGGGATAGCCAACCACGCGGAAGTTTCCGCCGCCGTCGGCGATGATGTGCAGGCCGACGTCGTATCCATCGAATTTGGCGAGGTATTCGCCTTGGACGATGAAATCTGGCCAGAGTTCTTCATTTTGGAGGACGGCCATCCGGCTGGTGTATTCTTGGGCCGTCGCGGAGACGGCTACGGCGAGGATGAAAGCGGCACAGAGCCAGTGCGTGTGTTTTCTCATAGATTTTTGTGGGGTAAGAGGAATTGCATTGTACCCTGTTTTTTCGGGAAAGTCTAGCAGCCGGGGGAAATTTGCTCTTTCCGAATCCGCGAAAAAATGGTATCCTTGCCGTACCGTGGGTATATTTGACTTAATTATTTTGGCCATCCTGGCCCTGCTGACACTGCGAGGCATCTGGAAAGGGATGATCTCGCAAATCGTCTCCGTTGCGTCCCTGTTCATCGCCTGGATCGTTGCAACACGGTTCGGCAGCCTCGTTGCGCCCGCAATCAACGTCGAACCGCCCTGGAACCAAGTCCTCGCAATGGCCAGCGTCTTTATCATTACGGTCGTTGCCATCCGATTCGCCCACGCTGCGTTTGAAAAACTTATCAAACATTGGTATCTGAAAAAAATTGATACACTCCTCGGCGGAGTGCTCGGATTTGCCAAAGGACTGCTGATTTGCCTGATTATTACCTTTTTTGCCGTCATGTTCAGCGAAACCAGCCGAGCAATTATTTTCAATTCCCAATCCGGCGTCCTGATGGTTCGCCTGATTGCGCAAATCGGCGTGTTCGTGCCCAAAGATAGTTACGAATTTGTGCATGTGCAACTGGCCTCCTTCCAGGACAAAATCGAGCAAGCAGATGCGTTGTCCGATACGAAGCCCGACGCGTTGCTGGCTCAACATTCGGACACAATGCAGCAGGTTTTAGGACAATTACGGCAAGTCAAGGAGCCGACAAAAATGAGTGCCGATTCGCTTTGGACTGCCCTTAAAAGTTGGTGGAACGGCTCGCCGGATGTTGCCGAAGAGGCGATTGCAAGCAGTATTCCTGACATCATGGACTTGGATGAAATGCCTGCGTTGTCGGCATCGGTATACACAGCGTTGCCGGTTTTGCCGCAGCATCCAGTTGCAACACAGTCTTCGATTGCCGTTGAAGATTTTTTTGTCCGGCGGGCAGATGCGGATATTTCGTCGATCATACAGCAAGCGGCGGAGCAGATCGAAACAATGCAGACAGGGAGTGCATTGCTGGAATCGTTGCCGATTCTTCCGATGCTGAATGAATTGTTGCCGGCGAAATCAGCGGGCGGACATGCGGGCTCGGATATGTTATTGCGGAGCACTTCGCAGCCATCGGTGCCGAGCGGTTCGGCGAGCGTGTTCCGGCCCCAGTGAAGCACCCGTCATTCCGGCCGCCGGAATCCAGAGCGACGCGGCTAACCAGAATGACGAAAATTTGCATAACGAAAATTTTTGACGGGAATCGGACTCTACCAATTTTCCGCAAGGATTTCGAAAAACGCCTGCGGCTGCCGACACGCAGCACACACCGCCGGGGCTGATCCGCCTTCCGCTACGAAACCACAGTGCCGACAATACCATACGACATTGTCCCGTCGAAACAGCGTGCCCGCCTCTAAATGGGCAAGCAAGCCACGGTATTGCTTTTCATGCTGTTTTTCCGAAATCGCAATTGCCGTAAACGTTCGGGAAACTTCGACAAAACCTTCCTCTCGGGCCGTTCGAGCAAAAGCAGGATAGAGTACATCCCATTCTTCGAGTTCGCCGTTGGCGGCAGCCAACAGGTTGTCTGCGGTTTTGCTGATTTTGCCTGCCGGATAGGCTGCCGTAATTTCCAAGCCTTCTCCCGTTTCGAGATAGGCAAAAAACTTTTCGGCATGAACGCGTTCTTGCTCGGCCGTTTTGAGGAACGCGGCGGCAACGCGTTCAAAACCTTCGTCGGAGGCGATGGCGGAGAACATGGTGTAACGGCCGCGAGCCTGTGATTCACCGGCAAAGGCTTTGAGCAGGTTTTTCTCTGTTTGGGTTCCTTTAATGTTGGACATAGTATTATTCCTTTCATCAGTTTGGGCTCGGACGGTACGGTAGTCGTCGATACTGGCCAGCATCGCCAAAGCGGCGGCACCAGCGGCAGATTGACGCAAAAAATCGCGACGCGTCGAACCGGATTGGTGTTGATCTTGTGTCATCGTTTTTCACAAGTTAAGGGTTAATGTCGATAAGACAACCAAATCCTAGCAGAGGGGATAAGGGTTGTCAAGATAAATGGACACCCGGTACATGTTTCCCCTTGCCTCGTTTTTCAAATTTCAATACCATTCGCAATGCGGTGATTCACAAAAAGGCACGGCAATCGGCAAAATGAGAAGTTGTTTCTTTGTTTCCTTTTCGATGTTGCTCGTACTGGGCTGCGCTTCGCAAAACCAGACCGCCGAAGGAATCCGATACTACGGTCAAGCCCGATACGATACCGCGATGACCGCTTTCCAGGAAGCCCTCAAAGCGAATCCGAACGACCCCAATGCCCTGTATAACGTTGCCGCAACCTATCATCTGTCGGCAAGGGTCGCTCTTAAGGCCGGTCAGGCCGCGACCGCACAGCAACAATATGAGTTAGCCGCCCAACATTACCAACTGGCTCTTGCCCAAAATGCCAATCTCACGGATGCTTACCGCGGGCTGGCCGCCTTGTATTTGGATTGCCAAAACGGCGAAGCGGCCTATCAACTATTGAGCAATTGGCAAAGTGCGAATCCGGTTGCGACTGAGCCGAAAATCGAGTTGGCCCGCTATTATCACGAATTTGCTCAAATTTGCCAGGCACAGGGCCGCCTCGAAGAAGCATTAAATTGCCGAAATGCCGCCGAAAGGCTCTTGCAACAGGTCTTGGCAACGGAACCGGCGAATCATATCGCCCTTCGGGCATTAGGGTACTTAAAAGAGCAAAGCGGCGACATTCCGGGTGCAGTTTTCGAGTATCACCGTTCGCTCCAGGCCAATCCGCAACAGAAAGACCTGGAAAGTCGGATTGCCGTGCTGACGAAATAGGAAGCGTCTGCACCATCTACGCAGCATTTTTCGCTTCTTCGAGAGCCAAGCGAATCCGCGAAAAAGGTTCCAACACGTCAATCGTCTTGGCCAATTCCTTAATTTTCGCAACCAAATCGTTCCAATCGGCTCCCTGCATTTCGGGAACGGCAATCAGACGATTTCCAAGCCGAACGCTCTTCCACGGTTCCGTCTCAAATCCCAACACCCACGGAACCTGCGGCAATGCGTCCGAATACGCATCCCGAGTGCGAAGATTGGCATTGTTAATTCCAAAACCCTTCAGCGATTCGTTCAATTCTTCGGAAATCTCCCGAACACCGTCGCCCGCATCAACATCATTCGGCAGGGCCGGCCTTTTCGCCTCGTCAAAAACATATACAACCGGCATCGACACCAGGGGTTGGGCGGGCAAAACCGAAACGTAATTTGTCAAAACGGCCAAAACCGGCAGTTTCGAGCGTTGGATGAGCGTTTGGGCAATTTTTTCGCCGTACAAAAAGGGCTGGAGGGCGTCGCCGTAGAGGATTTGCTGGATTTTTTCGGGACACATCGGCACCGTACAGTGGAATTCCAAGGGCCTGCCCGTCTTGTTCAAAACGAGATATCCGCCGGTCAAACCGCTGGATGATTGGTCAATCACCGTTAAAAAACCTAAATTTTCCGACATTAGGGGGATAGAATGGAGACCTTATGTAATCCTCATCTACCGTTCCTATCGGCAAAGTTCTGCGTTAGAATAGAGGAAAACGGTGTTCAAAGGGTAACGTTCGGCAACGGGCCGGGATAAACGGCATTATCGTTAAACTTTGCCGGGAAAATTGCCGAATGTGTACAGTACGCACGATAATGCTTCCGCCGGAATACACAGGAGCCAGCACCACACGCAATGACAGCACCACAGAATGGTCAACCGGTTGACGTTTCGGGTTTACAGGCCGAATTTGAGGCATTGTACATACCCAAGGATATTGATCCGACGCTGCTTGCCCTTTGGATAGAACGGGAACAGCATATGATTAAACTCAAGGAGCAACGGGGCCAACCGCCTCCGCCGCCGAAGACGTTTGGCCGCAGTTTGTCTCGTTTGTTTCCTGCGTATATTGGCATTGCGGTAATGTGTTTTTCGATCATATTGGGTGTGCTTCAGGGAAAAGAGCCGACGCTCGTTCTTCAGATTGCGTGCATTGCGTTTTTGGTGTACACAGTCATCGGCTTTTTCGTTGGTATTGTTGCGGAATACTGCGTTACGGAATCCGTTGAGACGTTGCTTCGGGATGTTGTCAAGCGTAGCCGAGAGTCGGCGAAAAAAGAATAGGGAAACCGCCATCCCGGCACACGCCGGATTTCCCAAAACTGCCCTTTTCCCAGTTGCCGATATTCTGTACACTACGCCGTCCACTCTGTTTTATCCCCCTAACTATATCAGAGTATTATGACTACGGTTAGTCCTTTCGCCTGCGTGCATCCCGATGCCCAAATCGGAACTAATGTCGAAATCGCCCCCTTTTGCTTGATTGAGGCCGACGTTTCCATCGGAAATAACAGCAAATGTGCTTCTCATGTTGTCATTAAGTCCGGCGTGCGCATCGGAGAAAATAACTATTTCGGCGAAGGAACCGTCGTCGGCGGAGCCCCGCAGCACGTTTCTGCCCTGCCGCCGTTCGGACAAGTCAAAATTGGCGACGGCAATGTTTTTCGGGAACACGTTACCATCCATTGTTCCCTCAAGGAAGCAGGAATGACTCTCATCGGCGACGAAAATTACTTCATGGCCGGTGCCCACGTCGGACATGATTGCACCATCGGAAACAATAACATCTTCGTCAACGATGTCCTACTCGGCGGACATGTCATCATATACCATCGGGCGATGATCGGCGGCGGGTCGGCAATCCACCAAAATTGCAGAATTGGATCCCTTGCGATGATCGGCGGGCAAGCACGAGTCGTCCAAGATGTACCGCCATTTATGACGGTCGATGGCCTGACGGGCAAAATTGTCGGCCTCAACCTGATTGGATTGCGACGCAATGGACGAACTTCCGAAGAAATGAAAATGCTAAAAAATGCCTATTTTACGCTTTACCGAAACAATTTAGCCTGGAAAGAAATCTTGCAGGCTTTTCAGGACAACTATTCGACGGGGCCTGCCGCGGAACTGATGCAGTTCCTGTTATCGACCAAACGGGGAATTGTGCGCGAACGCGCTGCCGGTCGGGCACAGTTGCGGATCGTCGAATCGGGCGAAAACAGCAATGCCGGCGAAACGGATGCCGCTCCGATTATGATCCGGGCTATCGGGTAGTAACGGACCAGGCCTAACGCCTCGGCAATCGCGGAATAATATGCCGAGCAGGATTGGAAACCAAAGGCTTCGGAGCACTCAGTCCGCTTTCATGCTGATACCGAATGGCCGTATACGGCGGAAGCGGGGTGTCTATAAAACGATCCGTACCCAAATCCGTCTGGCTCCAGTGTTCCGGCGGTGCTGTATAAAACGACGAAGCAACCATCGGCAGCACCTCGTTTCTCGGCTTTTCCATATTTGCCCTTTGCACGGGATGACGGGTTGACTCCGCGGTAAACGGCGTTGCCTGATTACGCTGGGTAAAACGAACTGCCGCCCCATCGACGATTTCACAAAACTCGTCATAGACGCGGGAAGAAATGGAAGAAATCTCCTCGGCTGTACTTTTCAATGCCAGCGTATTATATGCCGCCGCCTTGGAAACCTGACTGATAAACGATATTGTAACCTCAAAATTGTTATCCGCAACTTTGGTCAACGAGGAAAAAAACAATTTCGCGAGCATATCCGCCCCCAAATTGTTGATTTGGACAAACACGTCAAGATCGCAAACAATCATTGGTTCATCCACATCATCTTGCGTAAATTGCGTCCGCAAGACCAAGACCGCATTTCCCTGATAGGATTTCGCGAGCAATGGGCCGCGGTATTCCCCGCGGACGTACAGAATACACAGTTCATCCGTTCGGTAGAGGACTTCGATGGCCGCGGCCGTCCCGCCGGTTTCGCGGAGGATATACTGGTTCGCCTTGACTTCCTGGAGCGAAAGTTGCGTGCTGCCGAGTTGTTCCCAAAAGCCGATCACAACGGTCGGATTTTGCAGCAAAAATCGGTATATTTCAGGATCGGAATAGACCGTCTGCGACGGCATGCGGTGAAAAAGAGGATTGCTCGAAATGACCGAGCGGATTTTAGACTGGGCATCGGACGACAGGTCTTGCCAAGGTAGATTTTGCCAAGAGGCTCGCATTTCTCGAACCAATTCGGCAGCCGCGGCAGTGGAGTTTGCAGGCTGTCCGTTTAGAAATTGGCCGCTGGCCAAGTTGCTGATCCGATCGCGTGTATTACGGTTCGGCATTGCCCTTGGGTCGGATTGAGCAAACACGGTGCTGTTCCAACTCGCAAGCAGAAAAACTGCCCATAATATCAGCGAAAATTGTCGAATAAGACGCCAGGACACGTAGTTTTTGGGGGGTTCTGAAGAGGGAAACTGTATTATTCCCCTCTTCATGTCCTTGTATCGGCCAAAAAGGGGTTTTTCAGCAAAAAATTACGGCATTAAGTCCTTTCTGGCCCGGATTCGGCGCCTGTAATGACGAATTTGAGCGTAGTGCCGAAAAAGCGTTCTTTTCAAGGAACCGACGGGAGGGAACGCAGCACCGCAGCGGAGGCCGACGGCGGGATGTTTGCTAATGTCTATACAAATTTTTGAGCCGTTGCCGCATTTCGGCGACGATTTTCTCATCGGCAAGGGCCTGTGTGGAATCGGTATCGGACAGGTTGTACCGGCAAAGGATCAATCTTGCTTTCAGATTATTTTGGCCTTCGACGGACCCTTCGGCCTTCAGGGTAATGAGATTTCCGTCTTCTTGGACGATTTCCGATGTAATCAGGAGAGTTTGGCCGGGCTGGACGAATCGGGCATATTTGACATTGCGTGCTTCTTTGAGGACAACGACGCTATGGGCGAAATCTTCACTGACGCGGATGAGCCAGGCGGAGGCCTGCGTGAGTGCTTCGAGCATCAGGACACCGGGCATCACGGGGAAATTCGGAAAATGATCTTGCAAATACTCTTCTGCCAAGGAGAGCGACTTTGTTGCGACGATGCGTTTGTTGTGTTCCAACGAGTCAATTTTGTCGATCAGCGAAAAATACATCTCGAAATTGCCGAAAACGTCCGAAAAACATTCGGATACAGTGGTAAGTGTACTATAAAAAGTTGCCTAATCAAGGGTGCGTGAAATGTTTTTGTGAATCTCGAACTGCTCTGGACTTGCCCCCGTCATTCCGACTTTCGCCGGAATGACGAAATTTTGTCCAGAGCAAATCAAAATACACTCTGGCGTGCGGTTTACGCAATTACTCCGCCGTCAACTCGAACCGAAATGTGTTCATCCGCACTCGCTCGACCGTTACAGGCTCGAGGCCCGATGTGCGAGCGTTGCCGTACCGCTCCGGTACAATAAACATCCGAACCGGTGCACGATGGGCGAAAACTCTATTGAATTCTTCGACACTCATATCTCTGCCTTCGACTTCGGATTTGGAAAATGTAACATCATATTCGCCCGGCTCTGCTCCCGAACCAGCGGGCGCCGCCGCCGTCGTTAATACAAACCGGCCATTTCCTTCAGTGATACCCCCTGCTGCCATGGTCTGTCCGCGAGGGGTAAAAATAACGTTTACTCCTTCAATCGGCTCGCCGTTCAGCGTTACGAAACCCTCAACCAAAGCGGTATCATAGGGATTGTGCTGTCCGCCGCAGCCGGCATGGAGTAATAAAGCAATCGAAAGTGTGAATAGTGTTAATGTTCGCATTGTGTCTTGTTAAGGTTAGAAGTTAGAATACATACAGAGCCCGCAGCGTCAGTGAGGGCGTTTCACGCGTTGCTATGGACAAAAAAAACGTCATTCCGGCACAGGCCGGAATCCAGTCGAGCGGCTTGCAAGGCGTTTCCCTGGATTCCGACTTTCGCCGGAATGACGAAAACTTGCTTACAGCGAGGCTGATTCGCCGCCGTTTATGGAACCCAATGCCGCCCAAATGCCGTACGAGAATGTTCCAATATCGGAATTCCGCGGCATAGCCGGTGCGGGAAAAATCGGATTTGCGACGTCGATTGGCTGGTCCAAATTCCGCACCTCCACACTATCCGTCACAAAACGGACTGAACCATCATGGAAGCCGACGGACACACCGCCGGGATGATTGCTGCTTGCAGAAATCAACACACGATGCTGCTGCGCCCGACTCCCCTGCATGCAACTCGGACTGTTCGGCGGCAGAAGTGTATGGAAACCGTAGGACACGACAAGGTTGTCAAATGCCCTGCGTCCAAGCAATCCGCTATCGCCTACCGAATCTTGATTGGCAGCAAGTTGCCCCATCGAGCCTGAATTTCTCAGGTTCAAACAGATTTGTGGCCGACCGCCATCTTCTCCGTAAATAAACGGGCCATCAGGAAGTGCAACCCGTCTTTTGAGTGAACCTCCCTGGACTAGGAGCGGATTACTGTTCGCAACGTCGCTAATCAGACCTTCACTCACAGCGACGGTATTACTCAAACCGTCCGTAATAGAAGCGATCGTTGCTGCATACTGCCCTGGCTGTAGCCAACTTCGGGAAACACGCACCATGTGTCCTGGGGGATTAACATCATTGACTCCCGCCATCGAGTTACCGCTCCAGTCCGGTCCCGGAATATCTCCGCGGCTCAAGCGATAGTTTGTAAACGACATAGCCCAACCCTCAGGCCATTCAAAGTTTCTGGCATTGTAGATCGTTTCATCCGACGGCGGTGCTGGGTTTGTTACCATCCCATCGGAAGGACAAAGGAAAGTCGGAAGTGCTCGTATTGCCGCTCGTCTGTTTTGCGGACAATGAACTCCTGCATCACCATCAGCACCTTCTTGGTAAGGCGCGGACATAACGTCATACATTGCTGTTTGTTCGAGAGAAGGCAGCAAAAACATCACCGGTCCAACCCGCACGAGTCTATTTGCCGATTGTATCCGGTCGAAAGCAGAAGCGGGAAAACGGTTATGGCTATCGTGGAAATTGTGTAGCGACAGCGAAATTTGCTTTGCGTGGTTGGTGCATTGCATTCTCCGTGCGGCTTCGCGAGCGGCCTGCACGGCGGGAAGTAAAAGTGCGACGAGCATGCCGATGATGGCAATGACGACGAGGAGTTCGACGAGCGTGAAACCTCGCTTGCGAACGGAATGGGAAGCGTAAGCGGTCGTTTCGCAGCTTCCTAAACTGCCCCCCCCCCCCAAGTTAACATTTTCTTGCGACAATTCTGCATAGTTAGGTTCTCCTTTTTGGTTTGGATGAACATGTGTAATGGCAACAGTGTAGCAGATTGGCGCGGGGGCGTCAACTAGGGGGGGGAGCAAGAGCCGGGGGCGTAAGCCCCCGGCTCTTTGCTATTGTTCTCACTCCGGTTTGGCCGTTCGGAACGGGTGGCCCCGCAACGGTCCAAGCACCGCTTCGGCATACTCATCAATCTGTTCCGGTAACTCAAAATACTGATCGTACACATGATAATCCTCGTACTCGCACTTATCGCTGCTGTATTCCCGACAAATGTTGGGCCGTGTTTCATAAATTGAGCAGAGATTCGTTGCCTGATCCAAAAAATTGCACGGCGAATAGACGAGCAAATACCAAGTATCGCCGTCGACGAACACCGCCGCGCGTTCATGCAACAGATACCAACGCATATTATCGTATTCTTTTCGCGTTTCCGGCGTGTCGATCGGCAGGGCGAAATACCGGCAACATTTGCCGGGACAATAATTGCACGGCGACTTCCCTTTTGGAATGTCTTTGCGGTCAGGGCGAATTTTCTTGGGCATAAAGGAAATTTTTACGATTGCGTCTCAGTTAACCCCCCATTATACCCGCACATCGGCATTGGTTGCATACAACACATCGCCGTAACGCTTGCGAATCGGCTCGACCTGCTCCAATAAAAACTCATCCACCTGTTCCCGAGAACGACCCACAAACGCCAAAGGCTCCAATGCCGATTCCATATCAATTCCCGAAAATGCCGTATCTCCGCAAAGCCTTTCCCATAAATCATTTTCGCCGCCCTCATCCTTAACAACCAATGCCGCCGCCTGCGAATGCTGGCGAATTCGCTCGTGCAAATCCTGGCGGTCGCCGCCACGCTTCACCGCCTCCATCAACAAGTCCTCCGTTGCCATAAAAGGCAATTCCGCTTGAAGATTTTTGGCAACCACCTTGGGATAAACAACCAATCCCTCCGCAACGTTTTGATACAAAATCAGCACGGCATCCATCGCCAAAAAAGCCTGCGGCAACACCAACCGACGGTTGGCACTGTCATCCAAAGTCCTTTCCATCCATTGTGTTGCGACTGTCATCGGCGGACTCGTTTGCAGACTCATCACGAATCTCGCCAATGAGCAAATCCGTTCGCTCCGCATCGGATTCCGCTTGTATGCCATCGCGGACGAACCAATTTGATGCTGTTCAAACGGCTCCTCCATTTCCTTGCGGTGAGCGAGAATCCGCAGGTCGTTCGCAAATTTGTGCGAACTTTGGGCAATACCGGAAAGCACATCCAAAATCTGCGAATCCATCTTGCGGGGATAGGTCTGTCCGGTAATCGCAAAAGGAGCCAGCCCGATTTTCTCGCAAAAAAGTGTTTCGAGTCGTCGCACTTTTTCGTGATTGCCGTTGAACAATTTGAGAAAACTCGCCTGCGTACCGGTCGTTCCTTTGTTGCCGAGCGTTTTGAGGTTGCAGATTCGGTATTCGATTTCTTCGAGGTCGAGGATCAAATCGTATGCCCAAAGACATGCTCTGCGTCCGACCGTTGTCGGCTGGGCCGGCTGCAAATGCGTGAAGGCCAAACAGGGTAAATCGCGGTATTTCCAAGCGAATTTGCCGAGGCGATCAATGATTGTTGCCAACCGGTTACGGACTAAAATCAGCGATTCCCGCAACAGGATCGCATCGGCATTGTCCGTAACGAAGCAACTGGTCGCGCCTAAGTGTATAATTGGTCTTGCTTTGGGACAGCAATCGCCGAAAGTGTGGACATGTGCCATGACGTCGTGTCGGAGTTCACGCTCGTATTCGTCGGCTTTTTTGAAGTCGATGTCGTCGAGTTGTGTGCGGAGTTCGGCGAGTTGTTCCTGGGAGATGGGCAGGTCAAGTTCCGCTTCGGCTTCGGCGAGTGCGAGCCAAAGTCGCCTCCAGGTGCTGAATTTTCGTTGCGGACTCCAGAGTTGCGACATCGCCTTCGAGGCGTATCGGGCGATGAGCGGATTGTCGTAGGTTTGCATGAGAGTATTCTACCAAACGTTGACGGAGCCGCCAATCGTTCGATTGCGGTTTTTAGGCCAAACAGCCGGGCTGGAGGCTCCCACACGCTCGATTCCCCCCCTGATGGGGCAGGATAATCGCAATAGTCTTATTTTGCCGCATAATCCATATAATTCTCCCAATGCAAAAATCCCGTAATTATTGGTATTTTCCCGTTCCCGACTCAAGGTTTCCCCTTCCGGTTGACGATACCCCCCAATAACCCTGAAAAAGTTACGGCGTGCGGGAGGCACATTCAGGGATGAGTCAGAAACCGATTGGGTAATTTGGGCCGTGTGTCGGCCCGTCGGGCCTGGCACAGTTAACCATAGTTCCTTCCCGGAAGGAACCCTTTGAAAAGGAGAATTTATCCGATGAAAGTCAAAGTCCTATTGGCAACACTTGTTGCCACCCTAATGTTGGGAGTTCAGGGGTTTGCGAATCCTTGCGATTCGGCATGCGTAACCCCTTGCGGAGCATGCGATCACTTTGTTGCCAAACGCGGCGGCGATCTCTTTTCCGGTCTGAAAAGGCTGGTCAACGGCGTCCGAGCGAACAACTGCGATCCGTGCGACCCGGTTGTCGCCTGCAATCCATGCGATGACGTATTTCCCATCTGCAACCCCTGCGATGAGGTTTGCGGCACACCCCGACTCGGAATGGGCGGTCGTCTGCGAAACCTGCTTGCCTCGCGATCCTGCAATGCGTTTGACGCTTGCTCCCCCTGCGATGCAGCGTTTGACTGTGGTCCTTGCGACTTCGTCAATGATTGCGGCCCGTGCGACATCACGGACAACGGTTGCAGCACCCCGCGATTCCGACCTTTCCGAAGTCTGCTCAACAACTTGCGTTCGAACCAAGGCTGCTTCACCGATTGCGGCCCGTGCGATGGCGTTGTTGACTGCGGCCCTTGCGACATCGTTGGCGATTGCGGACCTTGCGATCCGAACGGTTGCGACACCTCCTGCGGTCCCCGCGGACATCTGTTTGAACTCCCCCGACTCAACCTCCAAAGGTTGTTTGGCGGACTTCGAAGCCGATGCAATGATGGTGGTGCGTGCGATCCGTGTGCAGAAGTTCGACCTTGCGATAACAACTGCTTCCGCTAAACTAGACGCTTCCTTGCCTCCCGAAGCCCTAGCAGGTTGGAGCCCCGTTGTCAAAACTGTCGAATGAGACACTTTAGAAGCCCTTCGTTGAATTTTCAACGATAGGGCTTTCTGTGATTCTGGGACATATTCGGAATTGGCCTGTCAGATTTCGGCTCTGCGTGTTTCTGTTTCACGCCGCCGGCACCGGACCCGCCAGCAATTCGTAGTCGCTCAACACCTGCATACTGCCCTGCTTCGCCTGCGCACACTTCATCGCGATAATTGGCGTCTGATTCGTAATAAACAACTCCGCGACCTTTTTTTTGCGGTCATTCTTCTCCGCCTGCCCCAAAAAATAATGGCCAATGAGAATCGACATCGCCGCATCGACCAACTGACGCGCAACCAACTCGACATATGCTCCGCTCTGCGTTTTCACAAACTCAATCGCCGACTGCAATTCCTCACGATTCTTTATCAATACCGCCTTCAATGCCTCCAATTCCGAATCGCTGTACGACTCGCTATACGATTTCTTTTCAAACGACTCCGCATAACTCGCAAAAACACCGCTCGTTATCCCCTTAATTGCCGCAACAACCTGCAACTGACTCGTTCCTTCGTACAGCGATGTAATCCTCGCATCCCGAAGATAACGCTCCGCCGGATAGTCCTTAATGTAACCGCTGCCGCCCAACACCTGAATCGTGTCCGTCGCCACGGAAATGCACCCTTCCGCTCCATAATACTTGCTCATCGGAGTCAGCATCGCATTAAGACGCTTGTACGTTCGGCTATTTTGCTTGAGCACCTTCTTTTCCTCGTCGGAAAGAGCGTCGGCATTGCGTTCCAGCAAACGGTTGGTGTTGTTTTCCAGGTCGCAAACCCGGGCGGTTTCATAAGTGAGTGCCCGCATCGCTTCGATTTTGACCTGCATTTCGACGACCAATTCCGCAACGGGAGCCAGCCGTTCGATGGGTGCCCCGAACTGTTCGCGGCTGTTTGCATAGGTTCGGGCAAGCCGATAGGCCGCTTCGGCAACGCCCAGCGATTGCGATGCGATGCCCAGCCGGGCACCGTTCATCAGAGCGAGGACGTAGGTAATCAACCCGCGTTTGCGTTCGCCGATGAGCCGAGCCGGCGTGTTTTCAAACGTCAATTCGCACGTCGGACTGCCGTGAATGCCGAGTTTTTTTTCGAGACATCGGACTTTGACGGCGGGCGACCGTTCGCAAACGAACAGACTCAACCCGCGTCCGTCCTTAATATCGTGTTCGCTTCGGGCGAGTACGAGCAGGACTTCGCCGCAACCGTTGGTGATAAAGCGTTTTACGCCGTTGAGAACCCAAGTACCATCGGGTTGTTCGTCGGCACGAAGCCGGACGGCCTGCAAATCGCTGCCGGCATCGGGTTCGGTGAGAACCATTGCACCGGAAACTTCGCCGGACGCAAATTTGGGCAAATAGTCATCTTGGATTTCTTCGGAGGCGAAGGCGTAGATGGTATCGGCAATACCTTGCAGGCCGAACAGGTTCATGAAGGAGCAATCACCGCGGGCGATGATTTCGGTTGCCATCGTGTAAATGAGGATGGGACAGTTGAGTCCGCCGTATTTTCGGGGGAGGGTGAAGCCCATCATATCGGCTTGAGTGAGGCGGTCGATATTTTGCCGAACGAGGGGATGGAGGGTTACAGTGCCTTCGCTGGCGTTGTGGGTATTTCCTTCGGCATCGACTTGATTGGCACTGGGTGCGAGCGTATTGGCCGCGATGTCGCCGATGATTTCGAGTATTTTTCGGTAATTATCGACGACGTCATCGAGGTCGCTGGGCAGGTAATCTGCGGTGCCGTTGGGCGTTTCGCGTTCTTGGATGGCCGCGATTTCCGCGAGATCGAAGTGGTCGAACAGAAATTGGATGTCGTTGTTGTCGGTGAAAAAATTGGACATAGATTTTCGTAATTCGGAATGCAGTGCCTATTATAACACATTGGATTTGTGTCGGAAAGCCTCAAAATGGTCCCTCCGGCGAAAGTGTCGTCCTGCTGGATTCCGCCTTTCGCCGGAATGACCGTGTTCCCAAACAAATTTATCATCTCATTTCCCCTCTTTTTAGCATTGCAAAATTCGCAATTTACTGTATAATAAAGGCACTCGATTCCGAACACGAACGGGATAACTTTATGCCATACGAACGGTTTTCAGACAGGGCACGCAAGGTCATGCAACTCGCTAACCAAGAAGCCCAACGGTTCAATCACGAATATATCGGTACGGAACACCTCCTACTCGGACTCATCAAAGAAGGAACCGGCATTGCCGCTAACGTCCTGAAAAACCTCGATATCGACCTCCGAAAAATTCGACACGAAGTCGAAAAACTCGTCCGAAGCGGCCCCGATACCGTTACTATGGGGCGACTTCCGCAAACTCCACGCTCCAAAAAAGTGCTGGAATACGCCATGGAAGAAGCGAGAAACCTCAGCCACAATTACGTCGGCACCGAACATATCCTCCTCGGACTCCTCCGGGAACAGGAGGGCGTTGCCGCTCAAGTCCTTATGAACCTCGGCCTTCAACTCGATGAAGTCCGACGCGAAGTGATGAATCTCCTCGGGCACGGTGTCGATCTCGGCGGAAACATCGCCCTCGCCGACCACGACGAAATGGAAGATGAAGGCATCGAATCCGGCCCCTCCAATAAGAAAAAAGACAACAAAAAAACGCCCGCATTGGACAGTTTTGGCCGCGATCTCACCGAACTCGCCAAACGCAAAAAACTTGATCCCGTCATCGGACGCGAAAAAGAAATCGAACGCACCATGCAAATCCTGTCCCGGCGGACAAAGAACAATCCCGTCCTGCTCGGAGAAGCCGGCGTCGGGAAAACCGCCATCGCGGAAGGACTCGCACAACTCATCGCCGACGGCGAAGCCCCCGAATTACTCCGCAACCATCGCGTCATCGCCCTCGACCTGGCAATGATGGTTGCCGGTACGAAATACCGAGGCCAATTCGAGGAACGAATCAAAGCCCTGATGGGCGAAGTGATGCGGACTCGCCGAGTCATCCTCTTCGTGGATGAACTCCACACCATCGTCGGAGCCGGCGGTGCGGAAGGCGCGATGGATGCGTCTAATGTTCTAAAACCCGCCTTGAGCCGAGGCGAAATCCAGTGTATCGGAGCGACAACGCTTGATGAATACCGAAAATATATCGAAAAAGACAGTGCTCTCGACCGGCGGTTCCAAATCGTGATGGTTGACCCGCCCAGCAAAGAACAAACCGTCGATATATTAAAAGGCCTGCGTGACCGCTATGAAAAGCATCATCATGTCCAAATTGTCGATGAGGCCATCCAGTCTGCGGTTGAACTTTCCGACCGGTACATTACGGGCCGGTGCCTGCCCGATAAGGCGATTGATGTAATCGACGAAGCCGGAGCGAGAGTCCATCTGAAGTCGATGATGAAGCCAGCAGATGTCGCGGAACTCGATACCGAACTCGAGACGCTCGGCAAGGAAAAAGAGACGGCCGTCGGCAATCAGGATTTTGAGAAAGCCTTGGTTCTCCGCAATAAAATCGAGGAATTGACCCGAAAGAAAAACGAGTCGCTCAAAAAATTGAAAGACAAAGTCGGGATGGTCGATGAGCCGGTCATTGCGGAAGTTGTTTCCAAAATGACGGGCGTGCCGCTGACCCGAATGACGATGGAAGACACGAAACGCCTTATGGAAATGGAGACGGAACTGCATCGCCGTGTCATCAGCCAGGATGAGGCCATCAAAGCGATTTCCCGGGCGGTGCGGCGGAGCCGAAGCGGTCTGAAAGACCCCAAACGTCCGACGGGGGCGTTTATTTTTGCCGGTCCGACCGGGGTCGGGAAAACGCTTTTGGCCAAAGCCCTCACCGAATTTATGTTCGGCAACGAGGATGCTCTGATTCAACTCGATATGAGCGAATATATGGAAAAGCATAATGTCAGCCGATTGGTTGGTGCTCCTCCCGGCTATGTCGGATACGAAGAGGGCGGTCAACTGACCGAAAAAGTCCGTCGGCGTCCCTATTCGGTGGTGCTTTTGGATGAAATCGAAAAGGCACACCCTGACGTATTCAACATGATGCTGCAAATTATGGAAGAGGGCCGTTTGACCGACAGTTTTGGGCGAAACGTCGATTTCCGTAATGCGATATTGATCATGACGACGAATGCGGGTGCGGAGGCGATCAAGAATGAGTCTGCATTCGGCTTCCAAAAGCCTTCGGATGATGCGACGTACGAGAGTATGAAGGAGCGTGTTCATGAGCAGATTGAGAAGGTTTTCAGGCCGGAATTTGTCGGTCGGTGCGACGATATTATCGTATTCCGGCACTTGACGGAGAATGATCTTGGTTCGGTAGTCGATTTGGAACTCAAAAAGGTTCGCGATCGTCTGTTTGATAAAGGACTTAAACTTTTGTTGAGTGATGAGGCTCGTTTGCATTTGATCAAGAAGGGGAGCAATTTGGATTTTGGTGCGAGGCCTCTTCGCCGTGCGATCGAGGGCAATGTGGAGGATCCGTTGTCGGAGGAGTTGCTCAAGGGCGAATTTGAGGGCAAGGAGGTTGTATTGGTCAATGTGAAGATGGTCGGCGACAAAAAGCAGTTGATATTTGAGGGCAAGATGTTTGACGACGTGGATGAGAGTTCCAAGGAAAACCTCAATTTATTGTATGCGGCACCGAAGCGTAACAAGGAGGCCGAAGTGGTTGTCGATCAACCGGAGCACAGCGTCGGGTAGTGTTTGACGGAGCCGCAAACGTAAGATTGCGGCCGTACTGTTCGAGCGTGTTCCAAGCAAAATGGACACGCTCTAATAGAGTACCAAATGTGCGAAAAAACGGGTAGTTTTAGGGATGGCCTTTGCCCCCCCCGCCTGATACATGCTACAATACCGGAGTTCCTGGCGTACAAAACAACCCATGCAAAGCCTGCCATGCAAAATCCGTTCTGCAAATGTGTTTGCGTTTGGGCAATAGGAATTTTTTTCTCGTTCCTACTGGTTGCGCTAATACGACCGAGCCCGCTATTGTCCACGACAACGATGAGCACACGAAACGCATTTATTGAATGTTCACGCCGTTTGGACGATAATCAACCCAAGAACCCTTTGTCCCGGTATTCTCCGTGAGCCGTGCTCCCAATCCCTTCGTCCGCAATCGCCGCCTCCTTGCAGGATGCTTTTTCCGCTTTCTGTTGCCAACCGTGTTTGCAGCAGCCTCCATGCAACTCTCCTTCGTCATCGCAGGAATTTTCGTCGGTCGCTACCTCGGAGCCGAACCGCTCGCGGCTCTGAATCTGGCCCTGCCCCTCATACAAGTCTACGTCGCCTGCGGTGCCTTTTTCGGAATCGGCGGTACCGTGCTGGTCGCAATGCACAAAGGAGAAAATCAAGACCAAAAATGCTCGGAAATTTTTACCCTATCACTGCTGGGAATGTTGGCCGCCGGACTCCTTTTTATGGGACTCGGACTCGGTTTCCAAGACGAATTGATCGCTCTTTTATCCGGCAACGAACCCGTCTTTTACGAACACCTGGCCGCCTATCTTTTCCCGTTGTTCCTCGCATCGCCGATGTTCATTCTGACGCTCGGAATGGTTTACCATATCCGAACCGACGGCAAGCCGGTTTTGGCTTCCGGGCTGCTGTTGACCGCCAACATTTTGAATCTCATTCTCATTCCGGTATTCATCCACCTGATCGGGAATCTTTCCGCCTGCGCTTGGGCGATGTTTGTCGGCTATGGATGCTCCACCTTGGGCTTGTATGCCTATTTTCGAGCACCCAGCCGGACGCTGCAATGGAGATTCTCCCTGTGGTTGCTCCGTGATTTTTGGAGCCTGACGAAAAACGGTTTTCCCGTTGCGGCAGCCGGTTTGTTGTCGCCGATTATGATCTTTTGCGTCAACAGGCTCGTGATGCAGCACGGCGGTCCCGACGGGTTGGTCGTTTATTCGGTCATCATGTCAAGCATTTTGATCATCAGCCTGTTCATTGCCGGAACAGCACAAACCATGATGCCGATGATCGGAGTTCTTTACGGCGAAAAAGATTGGAAAGGCTTGCGGTTCGTGTTTCAACTTTCCCTGGCAACGGTCAGTTTTTGTGCGGTTCTCCTGATTCTGTTTTTGGAAAGTTTCCCTGCATTTCTTCTGGGGCTGTTCGGCATTACGCAACCGAATATCCTTGAAATCGGCTGCTTTTCATTGCGTTTGTTTGCACCGGCAATTGGCGGAATCGCCCTTTCAAGCCTTATGCGTGCCTATTCGCAGGCGACGGGCCGCCCGATGCTTGCCTTGGCGATTGTGTTTGTCGAAAATATCGGAGCGATGCTGCCGGTGCTCTGGATTGCATCACTCTGCTTCGGGTATTACGGCATCTGGGGCGGTTATGTTCTCGCGGCCTACCTGACGGCACTGGTTTATGTCATCTACTACGTGTACAATACGAGGTACTCGGCGGGCGGTACTCGGGGATTCCTCCTGTTACCCGTCGGCAAAAACGGCCAACTTGGCCTGTTCGATGCAACGATTTCCGTCAAAAATGCGGACGACCTGACAAAATTGGTTTCGGGGATGCGAGACTTTGCCGGACAAAGAAACCTGTCGGCGGATTTTACGGAACGACTCCTCCGGCTGACCGAAAGAGCCGTTGCGGCGGTTTTCGCGGCTCCCAATATCAAAAAGCCGGCAAACCGTATTGATTTGATGATTGAAATCGGCCAGGACGGGGCGATGATCCACTTGCGGTTTAATGGGTCGCCGCTTGATATTTTGCCGTTGATTGATGTTCCGGCGGCGGATGCCGAGAGTGCGCTGCATTTGGGGCTCAACAACTGCCGCTTGCGAATTTTTAACCAGTAATGAGTACATTTTCCCATGAAAATTGACGAAATTGACGGCACGATTTATTGCCGATTTGAAGAAAGTGTGAACGCAAACGTGTGTTCCGACGTTGCTCACGTGTTGGCCGAGCAGATTGAGTCGGCATTGGCACGCACGCCGGGAATTAAAGTCGTCTTTGATATGAATGGAACCCGATACATTTCTTCGGCTTTTTTGCGTCTGTGCGTTTTGTACCACAAAAAAGTCGGCAAGGAAAATTTCCGGTGCGAAAATGTATCGGACGATGTCCAAAGCGTGTTTCTCTCTACCGGCTTGGACGGCATACTGGTTGAGAAGCGGTAATCGGCAATTGCAGTTCGCTGGCATCCAGCCGCGTCCATTGGATATTTTCCGGCATTCCCTGCACACACACGGCGGCAAGCGTCCCCGGCAGCAGCGGACAAAGATGAAACGAAAATTCCTTGGAAAGCAGTGTTGCGGAAAAAATTGTTTCATCCCGGTAACGGCTAAAATCGAGATGACGGGGATCAATCGAAAGCCCTGCGCCGATGGATTTCAGGCAACTTTCTTTGAGCACCCAAAATCGCGTGAGAGAGGCGTCCGAGAAGCCCGATTGCTCGAAAAAAATCTGCTCTTCCGGCGAACAAATCGTCGGCACCAGTTCGCTGCCCGATGTGATTGTCTGTTCGACATCAATTCCAACTTCGTTTTCCGCAAGGTAACACGCGGCAATGCCGTCTGTGTGGCTCAAACTGAAAAACGGCCCTGAACCTTGTGCAAGCAGCGGCGAAAGGTAGGGTTTTCCGTGTTCATTACGATAAAAAACCGGCGGATTGTCCTTCGCATTCCCTTCGCATTTGAGGGCGTATTCCAACAGCAGATAAGCGGCAACGGAAAGCATTGCATCTTTTCGGTATCGGTAAGCCGTTGCTATTTTGACTCGCTCTTCCGAGACGCCCGAAAGCCAGTGCTGGTATTGTTTTTCCGTGACGTTCTCAAAATCGGTGAAATAATAGCCAGGCATTGATGTGTCGCGTGTTCCTTTCTCTTTGGTGCAGTGCATTTCGGCACTTTTTCAATCAAAAAATCCGAGGCTATCAAGGCCTGCGATGAACCTGTCCAGGTATTCGTCGGTCGTGATGGGCCAATGGAAACCCAGCCGCCGCAGGATTTGCGAAGTGTAAGTGTTTTCCGTCTTGAGAACGGCTGTACGCTGTCCCTGGGCTCGATTCATGTAGGCAATCATCGAGGTCAAGTGTTCCGCTTTCCGTTCATCCTGCAACGCAAGCCGGACCGCCTTGTCGAACTCCTCCGGCTCAACGGATTGTATGTTGTACCCAAGGCGATTCATTGCGTCCAGCACATCGCCGATGAAAATAAAGTGATCGTTATAGGGATGAAACACGCAACATTCCTTCGGTGTGCGAGCCAGTGCGAGGATCGCCTCGGCCGTGCAATCGACCGGAGCGAGTTCCGTCGGGATCGTCAAAAAATCGTACGGAACAGAGCCAATCTGTTTGTAGGCACGGAGCCGACCAATGTAACTATTCGAGTTGGAATTGATTTGAAATTCCCCGTCTTTGTGCCGCCCCATTAAGTTGCCAACACGCATAATTTTGACGGCGGCATTTTCAGGCTCGGCAGCCATTGCCGCCAGCGCGAGGCGTTCCGCCCGGAATTTGCTGCCGACATACTGGTTTTCGACATTTTGCCCAAACCACAACATTTGCTCGTTCATCAACATTGACGGCGGCGGCGAATCGTCAATCGACACACCGGCTACGGAAGTCGTCGAAACGTGAATAAGCCTTGCCCCGATCGTCCGGCAAAATTCGAGGAGATGCTGGACACCGCCGAGATTGACATCTTCAATATCGCTTCCGGCAGAAAAATGCTTGACGTTTGCGGCACAATTCATCACGGTATCAATCGGGAACCGTTTTATTTTGTCCAGCGTTTCCGCATTTTCGATGTCCCCTTCCAGCACGACGATCCGCAAGCCAAACAATTCCTCGAAAGTGCTGTCGAAGTAAAAATGCAGGAGATTTTTGAGCCGCTGTGCTGGGTTCGTGCCGCGAATCAGGCAGTAAGCAATGCCATTTTCCCTGTCCAAAAATTCTTTGAGAACGTGAATGCCGAGAAATCCCGTCGCGCCCGTCAGCAGCATGTTGCCGATGGGTTGCGGCACGCCTTGGCGGAACGACGCAATGGTGTTACGGGCCAGCAAATCATCAATCCCGGCATAGTCGAATCCCTCGGAATCGCGGCTTGCCCTCGAAACGTCCGCCGTGCCTGAGTGCTGTTTTTGTTGCGAGTCTCCCAGCCGGTTTTGTACCAATTCGGCAAGTTCCCGGGGGGTCGTTTTTTGGAAAACGTCGCCGTAGTTCAGCGGGAATCCGAGCGACTGGGCGGCACTGAGAACCCGCGTAACCAGCAGTGATGAGCCGCCCAAGTCAAAGAAACCGTCAAGGACGCTGATTTTGTCTAATTTCAGGATGTCCGCGAAAATCTCCTGGAATTGCCGTTCCGTTTCGTTACCCGGCGGCTCGTATTCCTTGCGTTCCATAAGTTGCGGCTGCGGCAATTTTTCATAATCCACCTTTCCGTTTGGCGTCATGGGAATTGCATCCAATCGTCCCCAGGCGGTCGGCAACATATAGACGGGAAGCATTACGGCAACGTGATCCCGAAGATTGGTCGGCGTTGGCTCCGGCGGTGCGATCTCCGGCTGATACCAGGCGGCCAGATGTTCGCGGCCATCAATTTCCCGGACTTGAACGAATGCCGTTTTGATTCCTGGTGCTGATTTCAATGCTGCTTCAATCTCTTCCAGTTCGATTCGCAGCCCGCGCAACTTGACTTGCCGGTCGCCGCGTCCGAGGTGAATAATTTCACCCTGCTGGTTCCACTTTGCGCGGTCGCCGCTCTTATAATACCGGAGTCCATCCACGGTGATGAATCGTTCCCGGGTCAATTTTTCCAATCCGTGATACCCTTGTGCCACTCCCTCTCCGCCAATCCAGAGTTCGCCGGTAACGCCCATCGGCAATTCCCGACCGCAGAAATCGCGAACCGATTCCACGACATTCCAGAGCGGGGCACCGATGGTGATTGCCGAGCCGTCAAGGATTTTGGCATTGCTAGACACCGTGATTTCCGTCGGGCCGTAGGTGTTGATCAGTACTGCGTGCGGGGCGGCTTGCCGCAGGCGATGATACAGCGATGCCGGATAGGATTCGCCGCCCGCCATGATCACGCGGCAGGATTGCAGTGCATTGAGAAGTTCGGCATCTTCGAGGTACAGGGCAAGCCGGGAGGGTGTCGCGTTGAAGGCGTTGGCGTCCGTTGCCTTAAACAGTGCCGCAAGTTCCCGCGGATTCCGGGTTTGTTCGGTGTTTGCAAGTACCAGCGTCAAGCCGTTCATCAAGACCGTAAACGCCTCCTTGAGGAACATGTCGAAGGAAACGGTGGTTACGGAAAGCATTCGGCAATCCTCGCGGAGAAGTGCCATTACATGCCGATTTGCTTCGCGGGGCAGCACGTAATTGACGATTCCCCGATGCGTCAGAACGACTCCCTTGGGACGGCCTGTCGAGCCGGACGTGTAAATCATATATGCCGTATCGTCCGGGCTGACCGACACGCCGGGATTTTCCGTTGCACCCTGTATCGGTACAGCGTCAAACGGCAGGGCATTCTCCAAATCGCCGCGTTCGCCGTCGGTAAGCACGAACCGTGCATCGCTGTCGGAAAGTATCTGGCGGATTCGTCCGGTCGGATACTCGGGATCAATGGGAATATAGACCCCGCCGGCTTTGAGAATGCCGAACATCGCGACGAGCAGTCGGCTGTCTCGCGGCAGGAGGAAGGCGACGCGGTCCCCTTTGGCAAGCCCGCGGGCAAGCAAGCCGTGGGCGAGTTTGTTCGCTTCGGCATTGAGTTCCCCGAATGCCAATTCCCGGTCGTCGGCAAGCAATGCCGGGCTTTCCCCCTTTGTTTTTGCTTGCGATTCGAGCAAACTGAAAAGATTCGGCACCGGGTTTTCCGTGATGCTTCCGGCAATTTCCCGCAGTTCCGCCTGCTGCTTTGCGGTCAATAATCGGACATCCCTGACGGCAATCCAGTCATCCGGCGACTGGCCCGCCAGCCGAAGGGCAACGTCGGCAAACGATGTGCCGAACGTCTGCATCGTTTCCGTGTCGTAGAGCGATGAGTCGTACTGAAATTCCACCCGAAAGGCATCCGGTTCATCATTGACATGGACCGAGAGCGGAAATTTCGCCGAAAGCCGACCCATCATTTCAAATGCCGGACATTGCCCGGCAAACGAATACCGCCCGCCGAGAAGCCCGCCTTGAAAGGCGTACATAATCTGCGGCTTGAGTTTGTAGTCTCCGGCAAGTTTCGGGAAGGGATAATCCTGCCGGGCAATCGAGTCGAAAAATTTCCGTTGACACTCCGTCAGGAAATCAAACACGGGCGAGTCCGGCTCGACGGAAATTACCACCGGAATCGTTTTGACCAACATACCGATGGTTCGTTGACGCCTTAAATCGTCGCGTCCCGATGAAATGGCAAAGAGCAGCAAGTCTTTCCGGTTCGCAAATCCGCTGACGACCATTGCGAGCACGCCCAGGAAAAAACCTGCCGGTGTCAAATCCCGTTCTTGGCAGTAACGCCGGACACTCTCCCGGTCAACGCGGAATGCGGCAATTCCCATCGGGGCCCCCGGCTCCTCCGTTTGCCGGTCGCGGGGGATCGACGTCGGCTCATCCGCCTTGCTTAATTGCTCCTTGAAAAATGCTGCCGCCTCTTCATATTGGGGGGATTGTTCAAAGGCACGTTCGGCAGCGGTTGCATCCTGTGCGGTCCATTCATCCGCTGCTTCCCGGCTCTTCGATTCTGCTCCCTGATAGGCGTCTGCGAGTTCCGTGAGGAAAATTTCCACTGATGCGCCGTCGAAAACCAGATGATGGAAGTCCAGCAGCAGCCGGATCGCTTTTTCCGACACGTAAATGGCCGCTCTTGCAAACGGCCCCTCAAAAAGATTGAAGGGCCGGCAAAACCCCTCCATAATTCCGGCAATTTCCTCTTCCGCACAGCGTTCCAGCGGGACGTCAAGGTTTCTGTTGTCATCGAGGACTTGCACCAATTCCCGACCGTGCATGGCGAGATGCGTTTTGAGGATCGGGTGTGCGTTGACCGTATCCAACCATGCCTGCCGCAACCGCTCTGGAGAAATGCTGTCATTTTCACGCTCGAAAACCAGAACAAACGGCATGTTGTACTGCGTCGTCTGCGGATCCTTGGCACAGTGCAGGTAAACACCGAGTTGGCTTTGGCTTAACGGACAATACTGCCGGTTTATCTCGGAATGACGAACGGCATCAACCGATCCGCTTGCGAGAATGGCCGATTCGACCGCCTCGATGGTTCGCGCTTTCAATATCTGCTGGCCCGTTACCGTACGGCTCGTTTCCCGGGAAAGTTGGGCCGCGATTTTGATAGCGGAAAGCGAACTCATTCCGGCTGCGACAAGACTGGCATCAACGCTCAATTCCTCGTCGGGAATGCCGATGATTTCGGCGGCGATCCGGGCGATGAGATGCTGCAAATCGGTGCTCGGTTCCTTAATCGGGCCAGCATGGTACTCGATTTGCGGGAGTGCCTTCGTATCCAGTTTGCCGTTCGGCGTATGCGGCATTTCGGCCAGTTGCATATACGCAGTAGGCACCATGTAATCAGTCAGATTTTTTGAGAGTGCATCCTGCAGTTCCCCGGCACTGATGGCTCGATCCGCCGTGAACCACGCGCATAGCCGGTCTTGTCCCCGGTCTTTACGAACCAAGACCGCACACTGTTTGATGCCAGCAACCGCTGAGAGTGCGGACTCGATTTCCCCCAATTCAATCCGCAGGCCTCGCAACTTGACTTGATTGTCATTGCGTCCGAGAATAAGCACTTCGCCGTCATCTGTCCACTTTGCCAGGTCGCCCGTCTTGTAAAAGGGGATCCCGTCGCGTTCTACGAACCGCTCTGCGTTGAGTTCAGGCCGGTTCAGGTATCCCCGGGAGACTCGGGGGCCGCCGATCCAAAGTTCCCCGACCGCCCCGATGGGGAGCGGCTGACCGGCATTGTCCGTGATGATTTCCACCACATTAAAAAGCGGCTTGCCGACCGTCAAATTCTGCGGATCGGTCATGATCCTGTTGTTGCTGAAGATACAGGTTTCCGTCGGACCATAGCCGTTCAATATCAGGGCATTGGTGTATCGCCGCAACTTTTCATAATTAGCGGCGGTGAACTTTTCGCCACCAAGCATAATGATTTTGACATCCGCAATCGCTTTTTGTAATTCGGGACTATCGAGATAATCCATCATCCGCGTATTCGTGCTGAATAGACACTCGGTCTTCGTCCGCTGGAACAGTTCCGCCATAGGAATCGGGTTTTTGGACTCCTCATCACTGGCGAGGATGTGGCACTTGCCATTGATGTGGCAGGTCAAAGGGGCGATGAGCGAGGCATCGAACGACAGCGTCGAAATGCAGGCGACATTCGCTTGCATTTCCAACGCTTTGGCGATACAGATATTTTCGGGACTGTTCCGGGAGAAAGAGACCAGCCCCCGATGCTCCAGTTGTGCGCCTTTGGGAATGCCGGTCGAGCCCGATGTGTACAGAATGCAAAACAAATTGCGTTCGGTAAGCGGCAGATTCGGATTCGCTTCGTTCATCCCTTCGGCAAGAAGATCGTCGATGTCCAGGGAATTGGTGTAATCCTGCTTGTAACGATGGTCGGTCAGCGTAAACTTTGCCTCGCTGTCGGTCACGTAATGGGTAATACGGCCCAACGGGAATTCGGGATCAATCGGGATAAACGCCGCTCCCGCTTTCAGGATACCGTAGGTCGCCACTGTGGCCCGGCTATCCCGGTGAAGAACGAAGGCCACTTTATCCTCCACCTTGATGCCATGCCGGATCAATTCGTTTGCCAAGCGATTCGCTCTTGCATTCAGTTCTGCATAGGTCAGCGTTGCATCGGTTGCAATGAGTGCAATCGCGTCCGGCGTTTCGGCAACCTGTTTTTCAAACAGACTGACGACCGTATCGCCGCCGGTATCGGCAATACTACCTGAAAAAGCGGCGACACGCTCGGCTTGAGCAGGACTCTTCACTGATAACTCTTCCAGGCGGAGATCACGCCAGTCCGCAAGATTTTCCGCGACGTGAGCGATACACTCGATGAGTGCTGTTATTGTGGACTCGTGAAATTGGGCACCATCATACTCCGCCGTCAGCCTGTAATTCATCCCTGCTTCCCAGACTTTGAGATCAATGGAAAATTTTTGGATTCCTCCGGTCAATTCCCGAAGCGAAATGTTTTGCCCCTCCATTTCCTGTTCGGTATTGATTCCGCCTTGAAATGCGAACAGTATTTGCGGGCGGAATCCGAAATCCGACACGATATTGACATACGGAAATGCCTGGTGAGCCAAAATTTCAAGCATCGCCGCCTGTGTTTGCTGCACAAATTCCGTTACCGTTTGTTGGGGAGCAACGTCAAACACTGCCGGAAGCGTCTTGACGAACATGCCGAAACAATTTTGCAGGTGTGCATCGCTGCGTCCGTTGCGGACGGTGGCGAAGCGGACATTATTCGTTCGAGCGAACCGGCTGAGTACCAAAGAAACGGCAGCAAGGAACATGTTGGTGTACGAGACGCCGAGCACTTTTGCCGTATTTTTACATCGGGCACGGTCCATCATCCGCGAGGCGTACCGCGTGATCCCATTTTCCCCCGCCTTGTCAGGGTAAAGCGAAGTGGCATTTTCTCCATCCCCCAATTTTTGGCCCCCCAATTTTTGGAGAAAGAACTGTTTTGCCGCCTCGAACGCATTGCCGGACAATTCCTCCCGTTCCGCTGCCGCGTGGTCGAAGGCCGTAAAATCTTCTGCCGTCAATTCTTCATTTTTGTATGCCGCCACGAGGTCCCGCAAAAGGAGCGTTGCCGAAAAGCCGTCAAAAATGAGATGGTGAAAGTCAAGCAGCACATAAAGGTTGCCCGGCGTCTTGAAAATTTCGATACGATACAAAGATTCCCCAAACAAGTCGAAAGGCCGGGCAAAACGGCGTTTTCGTTCCATAAACACCTCTTCCGAACACTCCTGTATGGAGATTTCGACGGGGTCGCTGTCCCGCCGGGTTTGGACGATTTCGCCGTCTTTTCTTGCCAGCCGGGTTTTCACGTAGGGATGGGCTTCAATTACCCGGCGAAACGCTTCGTGTAGCCGACCGGCATCCGTCTGCGGATTGAATTCCAGGAAAAACGGAAGGTTATAAATCAGCGAATCCGGCTCTTTTTCGCAACCGATGTACACGCCGAGTTGGTTTTGCGTCAGCGGGTAGAAATCCCGTTTTTCAGAACGCTGGGGAAGCAATGGATACATGAATGAACAGAATAGTTGATATTGCTAGTGCGGTCAATCAGGGGAGTCTGCCGCATCGCGGCGAACTCTACTCCAAAACCAAGGCCAGACGGAGGCCAATGCGATCGTTCTGGTGCGCCGGAGCGTAGCTGCCCTGAACCGCTGACCGGCAAGCCTCGGCAGCGTAGTACCAACTCCCGCCACGAAGCACCCGATTCGAGCCCCTGTCAGGCCCCGTTGGGTCCGTTACCGCACCCCTGGGATAATAATCAATCCAATCCAAACACCATTCCCAAACATTGCCATGCATGTCCTTCAATCCCCAAGCATTCGCAGGATAACTGCCCACATCACGCGTCTGACGGCTCCCAAAGTTTGCCTGTTGCTGCGTCAGCGTGTCGCCAAAATGATACGCCGTCGTCGTGCCCGCCCGGCAGGCATATTCCCATTGGGCCTCCGTTGGCAAGGAAAATTTATACCCATCACCAAGAGCGGTTCCACCGGGGGACTGACGTCCCCCGCTCTTTAGTTCCGCATTCAATTTCGCGATAAATTCCTGACAATCGTTCCAGGAAACATCTGTTACGGGCAGATTAGGTCCCTTGTTGCTGCTCGGATTGTTTCCCATCACGCTTTCCCACATGCCCTGCGTTACTTCCGTTTCCAGCATCCAAAAACCGCGGGATAGCGTTACGGACACCTCTCCCGGCTCATTGCCCATCATAAAATTACCCGGCGGACACCAACGGAATGCGTATTCCACGTCGTTGATTTTCAACTCTATACGGTCGCCGGGTTTGCGTTCGGCTTCCGGCGGTGGGGCTTGCTCGGCGGCAATCGGCAGTGCAAGCAAGCAGACCAGAAGGAAAGTGATTTTCTTCGTCATGATTTTACACGGGTTAAGGGGTTAATGTTTGCCGAGCAGACCACAAGGCGATTTTTCGGCGTTCTCAAATTTTGATGTCAAAATTCCCGAAAAACCGCACGATACTTGCCGCCTTTCGTACGGATAAACGGTTCTTCGGAAAGAATGACTTCAACGCTCAGCGAATTGCCCTCAAACACACTTTGGATATATTGTTTCAGTTTTTCCCCAACGGCATTGCGTTCGGCTCCATACTTAACATCCCAGCGGACTTCCAGTTTGTCGGGAGCGCGTTGGATAAACTGAGCACCATTGCACCCTTCGGTATCGAGGGTGGCAAGCAACATCACTATCGGCGAAATCGGAACCTGTCGGTTAAGGCTTCCAAAAGTCAAAATATCTTCTTCCCTGCCTTGCAGTTCAATAAACGGCAATTTCAGACCGCAAGGGCAAGGCTCGTCATGCCAAGTTACCCTATCGGTAAGGCGATACCGGATAACGGGCTGTACAAAATTGGCAAGGTTCGTCAATAAAACGCCGTTGGATTGCGTTCCCGGCGGCACGGGATGATTATTTTCGTCGACCGGCTCGAGGATAACCCAGTCGATATTGACGTGCAAATGACCTTCGGGACAACTCATCGCGATTTCTCCTCCTTCGGAACTGCAATAGTTGTTCAAAACCGGGCAACCGAAGGTTTTGCTCAACAACTGCCGATTGGTATCGGAAAGTTGTTCCGCCGAGCAAGCGATGTATTGCGGAGAAATATCAAGGATACCAGCCTGCTTTGCCGGAACGAGTGTAATCAGTGCCGACGGATAGCAGGCAATCATCTCCGGTTGGAATTCGTTCAATTGGCTTATCATGTCGTCGAATGGAGAATCGACCGGAATAAGGCGAATGCGAGATTCCTTGCCTAACGCTTGAAATTGTGCCTGCATTCGGCAAAACGAAAGGTAAGCGGAGTGAAATCCCTTGTTGGAAATAATTGCGCATACCTTCGTGTCAACGAGGTCTTTCAATCCCTTCACATGTTTCAGGCTGGGACCGCCGAGATAACGATGCTTCAGCAAAGCCCCGTTGACGGCACCGTGCCGGTCGTCGCGAAGCAGCATCAACGGCTCGCTCGTCGTGCCAGACGTTGTCAGGGCGGCATAACGATCCCGATACTTCTTGCCGAGGTTCGCGAAATCCGAAACGAATGCCTGCATTTCGCTGCGTTTCACTTCAGGATCGGTAACCCAATCATCAAATCGAGCGGCCAGTTCCGAGCGGAACGAAACGGGAATCTCTGCCAGATTCGGGCGTTCCGGCAAATCGCTGTATTTTTCCTTGAAATAGGGGGAATGCGTTCTTGCGTAGTGGAGGATTTCCCAGAGTCGTTCCTGCTGCAATGTTTCGAGTTGTTTCCGGTCTAGAAACGTAGCCTCACCGACGAGTTTATCGGCTTGCTCGAAAGAGATAGTATGCGGCATGTGGAGTTTTTTTCTGAAAGCGTTTGGTGAGCAACGGCGGCGGGCCGAGTACGGGACACCGCCGCTGGACATTTTACCATGGCAGAGCAACTATGACAATCGAAATGGGTGTCTATATTGCAATTGCAATCGGACACGGCATATGTTATAATCCAGCTACTTTGGCCATTTTCACAAAAGGAGTTCTAAAAATGAGCAGATTCGAGAAACGCATCGAACAAATCCAAAGTCCATTGCGTAAGCGAAGGAGGCTCGCGAGTTCGCAGGCCTGGACGGCATTGATCTTGACGGCCGCATTGCTCGTCAGCGTTGCCTCAGCATTTTGCCAGGACAGAAACGCCAATGGTGAAGTCGCATCCGACGGCGTTGCTACACTGGCAGGCACCATGACGCATATGATCGTTTTCGGGCCAACAGGGGACTTCAGTCCGCGAAATGGAATGGATTATCTAAATCTCGCGAATCCTAAACACGCAGAATTCGGCGTTCGTTCGAGTTATTTCCGGCCCAAAATGGAGGATGGCAAGTTGATTGCATACTTCCTGACATCCACGCCGGATGGGTTCAAAAAAATGATTGAATCCATTCCGCAATTTGAATACATCAGGACGGAACGACTGACGCAGGAAATGTTCGATGCGTATGAAAAAACGCCGCAGGAGTCGCTGCCCAGCCCGCGAATGCCCGAAATCGAACAGTCCGACTGGTATCAAAAACTGACCGGACTGCAAAAACGATACGTCCAATGGGACGAAAGTCTCTTCGCCTACGCTTACGATCCAGAGGATTACGATGTCGGCAATGACCGCGACGCGTTTGAACAACGCTGGCTCGAAGAACTGGCAAAACCGGAGCCGGGACATCCTGGATTCAACAGGGTTACGCCCTACATGGAAGCGATTTTGGGTTTGGCAATGATCAAAAGCGACAAGGCATTGCAACCGCTCGTTAAAATTGCTGCCGAGAAGGTTATCAAAGATAATGCTCATCGGCATTATGCGACCAAGGCATTGGGAATGCTCGGCAATCCGGCAGCGATACCGGAATTGATTCCGCTGGTCTACCATTTCAACATGAACACACGCTTGGATGCACAGGTTTCGCTGGTTCGTCTGACGGGACAAAACTTCGGCAACGATGCCCAGGCGTGGGGAGAGTGGTATATGGAAAACCGCGATAAACTCGGCGAAAATTTGCCGGAATTCGACGCAACTCCTGTCGATTGGACACTCGGGAGCAACAATTCGGAACTTCGGCGGTGGAGCGATCTGAAGGCGCAGGAGGAATTTGACAATCGGCACTTCGGCGAGCAGTAAGTGCCGATGCACTAGAGCGAGTTTCAAATTCTCTGGATGCGTTTTCGTCATTCCGGCGCAAGCCGGAATCCAGGGGAACTGGCATCGCACGCAATGTCTGGATCCCGGCCTGCGCCGGGATGACAATGTGTGCGCCGGGGTGACAAAGTGTGTGCCGGGATGACGGCTTTTTGTCCAGAGTAATTTGAAATATGTACTAAGGGAGGGCACTCCCGTCGTTGTGAAGTTTGAACCCGCAAATTGGACAGCCGATATATGGCATGTTAAACAAAGCAAATCGTGAAAAAACAAGCCAAACACTCTGATACCCTCGACTCCGAAATAACCGTTTTCGACATTGCCAAACCCAATAAGCCGCAGCCGAAAACGCAGAACCGGCACGCTCCACGCAACGTCGGCAGCGAGCCCGGTGCAAAGGAACCGGTTGGGCTGCGAATTATCGGCGGGAAATTTCGCGGAAGCAAGTTGCAATATACCGGTGATAACCGGGTGCGGCCAATGAAAGACCGAGTTCGCGAAGCCGTCTTCAATCTCATCGGCCCCGCCATCAAGGGAATGCACGCGATTGACCTCTTCGGTGGAACCGGCGCGATGGCGATTGAAGCCATCAGCCGAGGGGCAACATCGGCAACGGTCATCGAACTTCATTTGCCGACGGCATCAATGCTCAAAAAAAATCTCGAAGCCTTGAATCTGTTGCCGATTTGCAATTTATGCAAGACGGATGCGTTTTTTTGGGTCAAAAACGATGCCGAACACCCCCCGAAGGAATCGCCTTGGATCATTTTTTGCTCCCCGCCTTACGAGTTTTATGCCTCCCGACGGGAAGAAATGTTGGCAATGCTGCATCGGCTCTATGAAGTTGCTCCGGTCGAGTCGCTTTTTGTGATAGAGGCGGATGAGCAGTTCGATTTAGCATTATTGCCGCGTGTGCCCGACGCGAAGCGGATTCGTTCCTATCCGCCAGCCGTCATTGCGATTTTCAGTCGGGAATAATAGCCTTGTGGGGAAACGGTCATTCCGGCGCAAGCCGGAACCCAGAGGAACTGGCATCACACGCAATGTCTGGATTCCGGCTTGCGCCGGAATGACGATTGTCAGGGTTTACGAACAAATCTGATCTCCTTCCCCCCTTTCAGCAAAATTTCCGTTCGTACTCCGCCATTTCTCGCAAAACGGCATCGGTCTGGTCGAAACCGAGCCGCTGATTGCTCTCAAATAAGGTGTTCAAATCTTCCAATTCCGGTTTAATTTCGAGTTTAGCCGTCGAGGCCAAACGGTCAACAAAGCATATTCCGTTGAGATGATCCATTTCATGCTGGACGATTCGGGCAAGGCGATCCTTCCAGGTAAACAGTTGCACTTCGCCGGTCAGGGAAATCGATTCCACTTCAATCGTTTCGGCCCGGACGACGTCGGAATGAATGTCGGGAAAACTCAAACACCCTTCGTTGTCGGCAACATTGCCGTTTTTTTTGAGAATGACGGGATTGATGAGAACGTATTCTTGTTCTTTTTCTTCTTTTTTCCCGGTCTGATTGATGATAAACAGGCGAAAAGGCAGTCCGACTTGACTGGCGGCCAGTCCGACTCCGCCGGAAGCGTACATCACTTCAAACATTTCCGCCACGATGTCCCGAAGTTCTTGGTTGATTCTTTGGAGCGGCTTGCATTTATGCTTCAGGGCCGGATGCGGATAGGTTAAAAGTTTCACAAAAACAAAATGAAGAATGCACAATGGAAGTGCGTTCCATTATCGGGAAGAACCGGAAAAAAGCAAGACGACGCACATCGTTGACTTTCCCGCCGACATGGGGTACACTACGGGGCAATTAAACGAACCCGTCAACACTTAACACGAAAAAGGAGAACAAATGATTCGAACCGCTCTGACTTTGGTTGCTGCCGTGTGCTTTACGGCCAGCCTCGCTCTCAATGCAACAGCAGATGATGCCCCTGCGATGCAAACACCAAAACTGTTTATTACTCTTCCTGATTATTGCCCCACTCCCGACGGCTTCGAGATCGACAGCGAGGGGAATCTCATTCTCTCCTGCCCAAATTTCGCCGATAAATCGCAACCCGGCTGCATCGTCAAAATCGACAAAGAGGGAAATGTCCGAAAATGGTTCAATGTCCCGACGATTCCAGAAACCGGCTGGGCAAACCCTATGGGGATGGCATTTGGCCCGGACGGCGTTCTGTACATTGCCGACAATCAACCCTGGATGGGAACACCCGAAGGACAGTTCAAAGGCCGACTGTTGGCTTGCCGAGTCGAAGGAATGGGTGATGACGCCGTCGTTACCATGCGGGTGATTGCCGATGGAATCGAACACCCCAACGGTGTGCGGTATCACAACGGGAAACTCTATCTCACCAACAGCATGATGACCAAAATCGAACACGAAAGCGGTCTGCTCGTCAGCGGACTGCACCGGTTTGATCCCTACCTCGACACGACGGTGCAAGTTACCAACACGAAAGACGACCCGAGCCTGATTCTGACGGTCTTGACCTACAACAAGGAAGTCCAATACGGTCTTGACGGCCTTGCATTCGGCCCGGATGGAGCGTTGTATCTCGGCAACTTCGGCGATGGCTCGATTATCCGAGTCGAATTTAACGAAAAAGGCGATGTTTTGACGAGCGAAACTTGGGCCAAAGACCTGCGAAACTTCCGCACGGTGGACGGCATCTGCTTCGATGAGAACGGCAACCTGTATGTTACCGACTTTTCGGAAAATGCAATGGCGGTCATCAAGCCGGATTCTCGGGCCTACCGCATTGCCATTTCGCCGGACACCAACGGAGCCAACGGCGAATTGAATCAACCTGCCGAGCCGATTGTTTGGAATGGCCGACTGATTATTTCCTGTTTTAATCTCGTAACCGGCCCGGATAAGGTGAATACGGGACACACGAAACCGTTTACACTCACATCGCTGGAATTGGTGAAGTAACGCAGGAGTTGCAAACGCAGGAGCCGGGGATGCAAGCCCCCGGATTCTTGCGAAGAATCGAACATTTTTTTGCCTTTAACGGTTGAAATCCCCTATGAAATACACACCCATGTTCATCGGCGCCATGATAACGGGCGCATTGGTTTTTGGCATTTGGCCTGAAATGTGGAAGTCCTACGGCATTATGGGCGGCTGGCTGTCGGCTGTCATTATCATCGGACTCTGCTGGTTTATGAACCACTGGCTTGGACTTTTTAGCAATCCCGACGGCAAAATCTGGATAGATCAGGGGATGCCGATCGCCTCGGCGGGGATTGCTTGGGCAATCGTGCGCTTCGGTGCCGACTTTACCGATTGCCTGCCGACGTTTTTTCTGCTCATTATCGGCGGTATCCTCGGCGGCATTGCTGCATACTATGTCAAACAACATAACCCTAACTTCAAGACGTGAAACCCATGACGACAAAATTCCAATTACCAAATCCAAAATTGTTAACCGGCATTGCATTGTGCGTGGTTTTCACGCTGTCGGTCTGTTTGGCTGCTCCCTGTCTTGCCGACACAACGGATCCCAAAACGCAAAGCCTTGCATTTGATACTGTTACGAATCAGTTAATTTTGACCGAAACCGGCGAGACGCTTATCACGGACCCGGCCAAGCAACCTTCCGCATTGGCCGTTTGGCTGGGGACTTATAACCCGACGCTGGGAATGTGTAACGCTTCGATTTTTACGACGATTTTTGGCGGTGCATTCGTTGCCTTTTTCATCGCGATCTGCTGGGGAAAACTCGTCGAAATATACGGTGCCGCTGGCGGTCTGTTCGGCGGTGGTGTTATCGTCGGGACTTTTTGGGTCATCAACCATAAACTGCCTGGAATCGGAATCGCCCCGGGCGGAATTCCGCATGATGCCGGTTTCGGCATTTACCAATACGGGCTGATCGTTCAGGCATTTCACGGCACCGGGCCTTGGGTTGATATGGGCCTTGCCGTGTGTGTCGGACTGTTTACGATGTCGTTTTTGGAACGGCTTCGTGCGAAGAAACTTGACCCCACGCTTCCGGGCGGAGCGGCATTGCTTAGCGAGTCATTCCCCCGTGCACTCAGTGTCATTTTGGGCGGCATCGCTGGCGGTGCAATCGTCGGACTCATCGGATTTACCGGAGCGAGACTGTGATTAAGAAAATAGAGGCCAACATGAAATACCTTTTAGCACACGATTTAGGAACATCTGGAAATAAAGCAACGCTTTTTTCCGAAGAAGGCGAACTCGTCGCCAGCGAAACCATTGCGTATCCGACGAATTACTTCAACCGGACTTGGGCTGAGCAAAATCCCGCCGATTGGTGGAATGCAATCTGCCAATCGAGCAAAAACCTGCTCGCCCACGCAAAAGTTGATCCGGCAAACATCGCCGTCGTCGCTCTCAGCGGGCAGATGATGGGGTGTACCTGCGTTGACCGGCAGGGCAATGCGCTCCGGCCGTCCATTCTCTATTGCGACCAACGCAGCGAAAAAGAAGCAGCCGACATCCTCGCCAAAATTTCGATGGAAGACGCCTATAAAATCGTCGGACACCGTGTTGCGGCAGTCTACGTGCTCGAAAAATTGATGTGGGTCAAAAACAACGAACCGGACATCTACCGCAAAACCGCAATGACCCTCTGTGCGAAGGATTACATCAACTTTCGCCTGACCGGGAAGTTTGCGACCGATTTTTCCGATGCGTCTGGGACCAACGCCTTCGACATCAACACGATGCAATGGTCGGACACGATGATTCGTGCAGCCGGCGTGGAACGGTCTATGTTTCCCGATGCGTTTGATTCGACGACCGTACTCGGCGAAATCACCGAAGAGGCAGCAATGGCAACCGGCTTGAAAAAAGGGACGCCCGTCTGCGTGGGCGGCGGTGATGGAAGTTGTGCCGGTGTCGGCGTCGGCTGCATTAAACCCGGCACGTCCTACAATTATCTCGGTTCCAGCAGTTGGGTCGCTCTGACCGTCAAAGAGCCGATCGTTGATCCGCTTATGCGAACGATGAATTGGGCACATGTCGTTCCGGGATACCTGCATCCATCCGGCTCCGTGCAAACCGCCGGGGCTGCATATCATTGGCTCAAGGAGAAAATCTGCACCGAGGAGGCCGTCCGTGCCGGTCAACTCAACCAAAATGTCTATGAAATTATGAATGCGTTGCTAATGGAGAGCCCGCCCGGCGCGAACGGCGTGCTCTTTTTGCCGTATTTGCTTGGCGAGCGGAGTCCGCGTTGGAATCCCGACGCACGCGGCGGATTTCTCGGCCTGACGCTGGCGACGACGCGTGCCGATATGATTCGCAGTGTGATGGAAGGGGTTACGTATAATCTCGGGATCATCGTGGACATTTTCCGCAATCATGTGCCGATGGAAACGATGACGATCATTGGCGGCGGAGCGAAATCAAGCATTTGGCTGCAAATGATGGCGGATATTTACAATGTCCGGGTGCAGCGTCCGAATTTTCTTGAAGAGGCAACGTCGATGGGAGCGGCCGTCGTCGGCGGTGTTGGGGTCGGCTTGTTCCCCAACTTTGAGGTCATCAACCGATTTATCCGCATTGAGGAGACCATTGAGCCGAACAGGGAAAATCAGGCACGTTATGCTAAAATGAAGCCGATATTCGACAAGGCGTATTTCTCGCTCGTTGACTTGTTTGCCGATATGGCGAAAAATTGAACCCAGGCCCACAAAACCGGTGCTCACAGAGCCCGTGGCATCGGCCAGGGATGTTCACCGATAACCCTCCAAACAAAGGAACCCCCAAATTATGAAAACCATCGCAGCAGTCAAACCGAACCAGGTCGAAATCATCGAGGTCGCCAAGCCGAAACCGGGCCCTTACCAGGCTTTGGTCAAAAACAAGGTCGCCTCGATATGCAACGCGACCGACCGCAAACTCATCGAGGGACACTTTCCCGGTGTCGATAAGTATCCGCTCGTCCTCGGACACGAAGGCGTCGGAATCGTCGAGGAAATCGGCTCGAAAGTCCGTAATTTCAAGGTTGGCGACCACGCAATCGGCGGAATGCTCGGCACTATCGAAAATTTGAATGGCGGCGGCCCGGACATCTACAGCGGTTGGGGCGGATTCTGCGAATATGTGCTCGTCCATGACCACGATGCGATGGTCGCAGACGGAGCGGCCAATGACGAAAACGGTTGGTTTGAATCGTGCGAAATCCAACGGGTTGTCGATAAGGACATTCCGCTTGAGGAGGCGGCACTGCTCTGTACTTGGCGCGAAGTGTTGGCGGCGTTCGGTGATTTCAATTTGAAGTCCGGCGATGACATTTTAATCTTTGGAGCGGGCCCCGTCGGATTGAGTTTCGTCAAGTTTGCCCGATTGCTCGGGTTGAATTGGATCGGCGTGGTCGAGCCAAATCAGGCTCGGCACGCAAAAATCCTGGAAATGGGAGCGAGTCAGGTGATGTTGCCGGCGGACGTTTCTGCGTTGAAGGATTCTCGCGGCCCGTTGGATGCGATTATTGATGCCGTTGGCAACGAAAATATCGTCAATATGACCCTGCCGCTCATCAAATTGGGGGGATCGGTTTGCATTTACGGCGTGTTGGCACATGACACGATTCCGGTGCAAAAGAGTCTCGGGCCTTATAATTTTAATCTGTTCGTGCACCAATGGCCGACGCGGTTTCGGGAGCGCGAGGCACAGCAGCCGATCTGCGATTGGATTCGCCAGGGCAAACTTCGAGCGGATGAGTTTGTAACGCACACATTTCCGTTCGAGCAGATCAATGACGCATTGGCTGCGAGCCGGACGGGCAGCGTGATTAAGTGTTTGCTGACGTATTAGAGCGATTCCATTTTGCTTTGGACAAATTTGGACAAAAAGCCGCCATTCCGGCGCAGGCCGGAGCCTAGACGAGCGGCGTGCATACCGTTTTCCTGGTTCCCGGCTTTCGCCGGGATGACGGAGGGGCGTCCTGACCAATTCTGAATGCGCCTTAAAGTTTTACGGCCAGGCGATCAACTTCTTGCGATCAACTTCTCCCAAAGGCTCTCCAACGCCTGCGGAATGACCTTGGCCGATGCGATCGTCGGCATAAAATTAGTGTCGCCGCTCCAACGCGGAACAATGTGCCAATGCAAATGGCCCGGTATGCCCGCTCCAGCCGACGCGCCCAAATTGAGGCCAATGTTAAATCCATCCGGCAACATTTCCCGGGTCAGTATTTCCGTCCAGCGGTCGATTTCCTGTACCAATTCCAACTTTTCCGCCTCGGTCAATTCCGCCAACTTGCCGAAATGACATCGAGGCGCAACCAGCAAATGTCCGTTGTTGTAAGGGAAACGATTCAACAGCGTAACCGTCAAATCCGTACGGCGAACGACGAGGCGTTTGCGATCGTTCGATTCGTCGAGAACGGCCTGACAGAGAAAACATTCTGGTTGTTCGTCGGGCTTATCCTCATCGGCAACGTATTCCAGCCGCCACGGGGCCCAAAGGGTATCACGTGTGTTCATAGTTGTAAAGGATTGAGGAAACTGCCATTCCGACGCAAGCCGTGGCACCCTGCCCTCTGGGTTCCGGCTTGTGCGGAATGGCGATTTTGAGGGGACTCCAAACAAGTTTAACTCCAGATTCCTCCCCCTAAACCAATTTTTTCAAATTTTCGGCCTTGTCGGTCTTTTCCCAGGTAAAATCGGCATCGCTTCGGCCAAAATGTCCGCCAGCAGCCGTTTTGCGGTAGATCGGACGACGCAAATCCAACGTTTCAATGATTCCCGACGGCGTCAACGGAAACACCTCCCGAATAACTTTCGCCAATTTCTCTTCGTCAACCTTGCCCGTCCCGCGTGTATCGACCAAAATGCTGACCGGCTCCGGCACGCCAATCGCATATGCCAACTGGATTTCACACGAATCCGCAAGTTCGGCAGCGACGATGTTCTTTGCAATGTAGCGAGCCATATAGGCCGCACTTCGGTCAACCTTCGTCGGGTCTTTGCCGCTGAATGCACCGCCGCCGTGCGATGCCCAACCGCCGTAAGTATCGACTATAATTTTCCGGCCCGTCAGACCGCAATCGCCGTGCGGACCACCAATCACGAACTTGCCCGTCGGATTGATATGATACTTAATTCCTTTCGTGTCCAAATCTTTCGGCAATACCGGCTCGATAATCTTCGGAATCACATAATCGGCAATCGCTTTTTGGTCAACGCTCGGGTCATGCTGCGTCGAAACGACGACCGTATCAATTCGCACGGGTTTGAGGCCGTCAAATTCGATGGTTACTTGACTTTTACTGTCGGGCCGGAGCCAGTTGACTTCCCCTTTGAATCGGGCATCGGTCAGCCGGTTGGTGATTCGGTGAGCAAGCGCGATGGGAAGCGGCATCAATTCCGGCGTGTGATGGCAGGCGTAGCCGAACATCAGCCCTTGGTCGCCAGCACCGATTTGTCCGGCGTGTCTCCCGCTGGCATCGTCATTCACGCCTTGGGCGATGTCGGGACTTTGGCGGTCAAGGGCGACCATAACGGCACAGGTATCGGCACAGATCCCCCATTCATCATCGGTGTATCCGACTTCTCGGATGGCGTTGCGGACAACGGTTTGGTAGTCGATTTTCGCTTTGGTGGTAATTTCGCCGGCGATAACGGCGAGGCCGGTATTGACGAGGGTTTCGCAGGCCACACGGCTCATCGGGTCTTCGGCAAAAAGGGCATCGAGAACACCGTCGGAGATTTGATCGGCCAGTTTATCGGGATGTCCCATACTGACGGCTTCGCTCGTAAAAAGTCTTTTGGACATGGGAATTGTAGTGGGGGGGTGATACTATGCCGACTAGGATACCATCAACGCAGGGGAGAGTCAACCGAGCGACGCGCCGTTCTCCTAGAGCGTATTCATTTTTGCTTTGGAAAAAACGTCATTCCGGCGAAAGCCGGAATCCAGCCGAACGGCGTGCATACTGTTTCCCTGGTTCCCGGCTTTCGCCGGGATGACAGGAGGTGTGTCCAGACCAATTCTGAATATGCCCTAAACGATACCGCGGCTTTTTTCGTATTCAATAATTTTTGCTTCGGCCTGCAATGTTAATCCAATATCATCGAGTCCCTGCATCAGACATTGCCGACGAAATGCCTCGATTTGAAAGGGCAACGACAGGGATTTGCCGTCGGTAATCATACAGGTTTCAAGGTTGGCCGTTAAATGTAAAGGCTTGTTTGCCGATTCTAACTGAAAAAGTTCGTCGATTTGCTCCTCCGACAGACGGATCAGCAACAATCCGTTTTTGATGGCATTGTTATAGAAAATGTCCGCAAAACTCGGCGCTACGATCACTCGAAATCCAAAATCTTGCAATGCCCAGGGTGCGTGTTCTCGGCTGGAACCGCAACCGAAATTTTTCCGTGTGAGCAAGATGGATGCTCCTTGGTATTCCGGTTTATTAAGAACGAAATCGGGCTTGAGTTGTTCTCCGGTTTCATCGTATTTCCAGTCGAAAAAGGCGAATTGTCCGAAGCCCGACCTTTCAATTCGTTTGAGAAACTGCTTTGGAATAATTTGGTCGGTATCGACATCAGAGCGGTCTATCGGAGCGACTAGGCCGGTGTGCGTGGTATACGGTTGCATAAGCCTTATTCCATCACCTTGGAATTGCGATCGTAACGGGATTCGGTGATTGTAACCCATTTTTTTCTCTAGTCAACGGTGAAGGGAAAATCCCGGCTCTTTGCGCACACTCGCTCGCCGCCCCCCTAGTTGACGCCGCCTTGCCGACTTGCTACACTGACGCCATTACACATGTTCATCCAAACCAAAAAGGAGAACCTAACTATGCAGAATTGTCGCAAAAAAATGTTAACTTGGGGGGGGGGGGCAACTTAGGTTGCCAAAAAACCGACAAAC
>Ga0099364_10000679_pt1 | contig 58213 bp, 60 predicted proteins | sample TergutTh196P3_FD_73070 | JGI IMG/M metagenome (GOLD analysis project Ga0099364, IMG submission 73070) | Microcerotermes parvus P3 segment gut microbial communities from Pointe-Noire, Republic of the Congo - Th196 P3 | ecosystem: Host-associated > Arthropoda: Insects > Digestive system > Gut ... | reverse complement strand
AACAACTAAGCGACCTGTACGCAGCTAAAGCTGCAACAGTCTGCTTAACATCTTCGATATGAGGTCACACCTCCGCTTCACTTCGTTATCCATTCGCTCTATCTCCGCCCTAAGATAGGATAGCCGTTGTTGCTTTAGCAACTTACGGATATGCTAGTTGTTACACTTAGGTCGGAGTATTGCGATTGCGACTAGCCACTTTAGTGGCGTAGCGAGCATCGACAGCCTTTTTATTAGATGCTTCAGCGGCTAGATAAAACGGACAAATGTTTATCGCGTAGCCCGAAGGGCGAAGATAGCACGCACTTGTTTTGATAAAAAATAGTGGAGGAATTTTTTGATGAGAACTTTTGAAGAAGTAGAGCATTTGATGGCGGAACTTAATATTCCCTATGACATTGTCAATCATCCTGAGAGTCATTCTACAGAGGAATCGGATGCTTATATTGCCGGTCATGAAGGCTGCAGATCAAAAACATTGATTCTAGCGAATAAAAAATCAACACAGTTTTACATGATTATTATGGATGATGCAAAGCGTGTTGAGATGGATAGATTGTGTGAGATTTTGGGAGTTAAAAGACTTCATTTTGTATCTGAGGAACGTTTGGAAGAAATGCTCGGTTTAAGTTCAGGTATTGTTTCTTTATTTGGATTGGTTGATACAGCGTTTGATAATATGCATATCTACTTTGACCGTCAAATGCTTGAGGAACATAAAATACAAACTTTTCATCCAAATGATAATACCAAAACAATTTTCTTTCCTATGGAAGCTTGTTTTACTATCTTAGAGTCTCAAGGCTATAATTATGAAATAATAGAATTATGAAGTCAAGACTTATTCAGTGGGAGTTTCGACTCACCACTGAATTTAAGGTACAACCTCTAGGTATAACAACTAAGCGACCTGTACGCAGCTAAAGCTGCGACAGTCTGCTTAACATCTTCGATATGAGGTCACACCTCCGCTTCGCTTCGTTATCCATTCGCTCTATCTTCGCTTTGCTGCGCTGTCGATTTCACTAAGCCACTAAAGTGGCAAGTTCAAATCGCAATCGACTAGAGTCGCAAGGCGAAGTGGTCTTGTCCAAGAAGCCTAGGCGCTAAAAGCGCCAACGCCCTATGGCAGTCGGACGAAATTCAAAGTAGCGCTTGTTTTTCAAGTGCTTTTTTGCTATCAAGATAATTAACGCAATTCCTTTTTTATCAGAAAATGCAGAAGAAAACTTCTCCTGTTTATCTCCATATCTTGATATAACTATCTCTATACTTTCAACATTACGCTGTATGTTTGGTTTGAGTACTATTTTAGACACTAGGAAGGTGAATTTCCAAGAGATAAGTGATGATTTTAAGGGGTTCTGAATAGATTCACATCTTGTCACTGAGTTCGTAATACCAGAAGTTAGGAGAGAGAGATAAAATGGCACTTGATTTTTGAGCAGAACCACATTTTTCTATCGGTTTCCGTATCTTGACGGTGTTGCTCACATCTTGTTATAATTGAGTTTATACGATTAGAAATGAGTGAAAAAAGATAAATCTCTCCAAGAAACTCCGTTTCTCTCCGAGACTTTCTATTTTTCATCATTTCTTGCCAATCGTACTCACATCTTGTTATAATAAAGCTATGCTAACTTTCCCGTTAATTAATGATACTTCTCGTAAAATCATTCATATTGATATGGATGCCTTTTTTGCATCGGTTGAGATTAGGGATAATCCAGAACTCAAAGGGAAGCCTGTTGTGATTGCAAGAAATCCTTTGCAGACAGGAGGGAGAGGTGTGGTTTCAACTTGCTCTTATGAGGCAAGAAGCTATGGGATTCATTCGGCAATGAGTGCGAAAGAAGCTTATGAACTCTGTCCTCAAGCCATTTTTATTTCTGGAAATTATGAAAAATATACAGAAGTGAGTAAGCAGGTTCGAGAGATTTTTAGTCGATATACAGATGAAATCGAGGCAGCATCTATTGATGAGGCCTATCTAGATGTTACAGAGAATAAAATCGGCTCACAGTCTGCCATAAAAATAGCTAAGTTGATTCAGCATGATATTTATGTGGAATTGGGTCTGACCTGTTCGGCTGGAGTTTCTTATAATAAATTTCTTGCAAAAATTGCCTCAGATTATGAAAAACCTCATGGTCTGACTTTGATTATGCCAGAAGATGCTAAAGATTTTTTGGCAAAGCTTCCAGTGGAAAAATTTCATGGCGTTGGTAAGGCGACGGTGCCTAAGTTACACGCCTTGGGTTTGTTTACAGGGGGAGACGTGCAAAAAGCTGACCCTGTTGAATTGGCAGAACGTTTTGGTATTTATGGATGGGAGCTTTATCAAAAGGCTAATGGAATTCATAATTCAAAAGTAAAAAATTATCGTCAAAGAAAATCTGTCGGAAAAGAGAGGACTTACGGTAAATTACTTTATTTACCAGATGATGTTAATGTGGAATTGGGGAAGATTTCAGAAAGAGTATCACAGGCTTTGAAAAGACATGATTTAAAAGGAAATATTGTGGTTTTAAAATTGAGATATTCTGATTTTACGACACTAACAAAACGTAAGACTTTTGCAAATCAGATTGATGATGTGGAAGAATTAACTCAAGCGGCACAGCAGATTTTTGAAGAACTAGATTATGATGAGTCGCTTGGTGTCAGACTTCTTGGAGTTACAGTGAGTGGTTTTGGTCCGATTGAGGCGACATTAGACATAACATTTTGAGTGTTTTTCAATAAATAGAGTGAATTGTAGGATAATAATTTTATTAATGGAGGGTTATGTGGAAATAAGAGCTTTGGAGCGTACGGATTTAAAAAATATACATATCATCAATAATAAGGCAGAAACAATGCGTTTATGGTTTGAAGAACCTTACGAGTCTTTGGATGAGTTGACAAGCCTCTATGATAAGCATATTCACGATACTCATGAGCGGCGTTTCGTTGTTGATATTGCAGGGGAGTTTGCAGGGATAGTTGAGTTGATGTCAATAGATTATATTCATCGAACTTGTGAAATTCAGATTGTAATTATGACGAAGTTTTCAGGAAACGGTTATGCGCAGAAATCTCTGAAAAAGGGCGTAGATTATGCGTTTAATACTCTGAATATGCACAAAGTGTATTTGTGGGTGGATGTTGCAAACGCACCAGCTGTGCATATTTATAAGAAGTTGGGGTTTGAAATAGAAGGGACAATAAAAGAACAATTTTTCGCTGGGGGGAAATATCATGATAGTTATTTTATGGGTATTCTAAAATCAGATTATTTAAAGAAATAACTTTGTATAATCTGGTACAGTATTAAAGAGATATAAGCTGTTGTCAAGAATGGAATAAAGGCAATCTCTACACGTTTTTTGCGAATGATAAAATAAGTGATACCTAATATACTGGCAATCTGAATGACGGTAATTTCCTGTAAAAATGTCAGCGAGAGAGAAGCAGAAAAGAGCCACAAGAAGTCGCCACTCCCGATTTTTAAATCAAAAGTTTCAGCAAGAATTGACAAAATTAACCAGATATAGTCTGTCAGCACTGACGAACTTGTCAGTAAAAGTATAAGGGTAAAAATAATCCAGATGATAAGTGGGAAAGAATGATAGCGATAATCAAAAGTCGATAAAATCACTGACAGAATAATAAATAAAAATTGCGTAAAATCAATCAAACCCAACCAACCACTGACAAAAATGATACCACAACTTATCTCTAAGAATAGATAAATCAAAGATGTTTTTTTATGACAGTAACGACAGCTAAATTTTGAAAAAATCTGAGAAAAGATTGGAATCAAATCTCTTAAAGATAGGGTCCTATCACAATAATTGCAATGTGACCGCCCAAAAACGATGGACTCATGAGCTGGAATGCGGTCAAGAATGACTCCAAAAAATGAACCAAAAACTGTACCTACGATAAATATGTATAAAATTCCCATACTTACTTATACGAAAATTTTTGAGAATTGTTTCCGTCAGTACTGACAAAAAAATAAATAAGTGAAATATTTTGAAAAAAGCTCTAATTAGTTTATAATTTATTATAGAAAGATTAAAGATTAATGGCGCAAAGGTCACTTAATCGTAAAAAATGGAGGTTATTTATGTCAAACGAACACACACAAGAAGTCTTGAACCAAACAGTCGCTGACTTGTCAAAAGCAGCTGCTCTCGTCCACCAAGTTCACTGGTACATGCGTGGTCCTGGTTTCCTCTCACTTCATCCAAAAATGGACGAATTGATGGACGACTTAGATGGACATCTTGATGAATTTGCTGAACGTTTAATCACAATTGGAGGCTCACCAGTTTCTACACTTGCTGAGTTCAACGAAATTTCTAAAATTGAAATGAGCACAGCGACATGGGAAAAATCAATCGCAAACCGTCTGACAGAAATTGTCATTGCTTACAAATACTTGGCAGATTTGTTCAAAGATGGAATTAAGATTGCAGAAGAAGACGGTGATGATGTGACTGTCGACTTATACACCACTGCACTTGGTGATATTGAAAAAACAATCTGGATGCTTCAAGCTGAGCTTGGACAATAAAAATTCTGTCAGTATACTGACAGAAGTCTAAGGTGAATGTAAGCCTTATTCTAAACTAAACGGTAAAAATCGTTTGGAAATAACTAGTATAAAAACCCTGTCAGTATGCTGACAAGGTTTTTATTTGTTTATTTATCTTAATTTCCAGATTTTGTTTTTCCCGTCCAGGCGTTGAGACCGCCTTTGAGAAGGTAAATTTCAGGAACACCTGCTTTTTTCAACTTTTTAGCGACTTTTGCAGCAGCAACAGGACGAGAAGTTTCATACATCAAAACAGGTTTATGCTTAGAAATAGCGTTAAGGCTCTGGTCAATCTGACCAGAAGGTAGATTACGCGCTCCAAGGATGTGATTAACACGAAATTGATTGGCTTCACGAATATCAATTAATTGTGAAGTTGCGATTAAACGAGTAAATTCTGGTTCATCAATAACTTTTGCATTACGACGCAAATTCCAACGAGGGTAAACGAACATCCCAATAATAACTAAAATAAGGATGATATCAATAATAATAATCAAAATAAATCTCCTTCAAGATATGAACAGTAGCAAGTAAGTAATTTCTATGAAGTCAAGACTTATTCAGTGGGAGTTTCGTAAAACATTTGTCCATTTTCTCTAGTCGCTGAAGCGACTGATAAAAGGGCAACTCACCACTGAATTTAGTCGGACGAAATTCAAAGCTTAGTGCTGCTTTATCTCCGACCTAAGAGGTCGGAGTATTAGCACGCATTTGTTTTGATAAAATTCGTACTTGCTATATAACTAAAGGCACAAGCCAAGTAGAAAATTATGATAAATCAAAAGCTATCATTTCGATTTATCACTTGACACTGTTTAGGACGAGCAGTATGGTACACTTTGGTAAGTTATTTAAACTTTAAAGCAAGACTTGCTGCACCGATAATACCAGCATCATTTCCAAGGACTGCCAATTTAATCTTAGTTGTATTGCGGACTGTTGAGAAAGCATATTTCTTGAAATAACTTTCAACCTTTTCACGCAAAAATTCACCTGCGGCAGATACACCACCACCAATAACGATTGAATCAGGATTTAAAGTTGAACCGAGATTGGCACACGCAAAACCAAGATAGTAAGCAAACTTATCCACGACTGATAAACTAAATTTATCACCAGATTCAGCAGCAACAAAAATATCTTTAGAAGTAACTTCATCACCATTGTCAATAGCAGCTTTAATAGCAGAATCACCTTCGTATTCTTCTGCAAATTGTCGTGCAATGCGAACAATACCAGTAGCAGAAGTTACAGTTTCTAGACAACCACGATTGCCACAAGTACATTCAAAGCCATCAGGTTCAACACAAATGTGTCCAATTTCTCCACCAGCTCCAGCGACACCATGAATGAGTTCGCCTGCAGCAATAATACCGCCACCTACACCTGTTCCAAGTGTAATGAAAACAACATCAGGATTATTTTCTCCAGCACCAACCCAACGTTCGCCAAGCGCAGCAACATTGGCATCGTTGTCTAATATAAAGGGTAATCCCACACCTTCAGAAATTGGTCTTCCAACTTCTTGAGTATCTGCCCAATTTAGATTATAAGCTGCCTTGACGGTGCCTTCTGCAATGTTTACAGAGCCAGGTGTTCCCATTCCAATACCGATAAAATCAGATTTATCTAAGTTGTAAAGACTCAAGCGATGATTAATTGCAGCGATAATATCGGGAACAACGTGTTTCCCATCCTCAAGAATATTTGTTGGAATAGACCATTTATCTTGAACTTCACCTTCAAGGGTCAAAATACCAAACTTGATTGATGTTCCACCCAAATCAATACCAATAATTTTACCAGCGGTCATTATGTTTCTCCATATCCTAGTCAAAAAGGGAGTTTAGCTGAATATTTAGCCAAGCAAATAGGCCTTTAGACTTTTGATTTTTCCAATTCAATTCTCTCTTCGCGCGCCAAAATAAGCCGAGCAGTCAGATACTCATGGTCACTTTTTTGAAATATTCCTGATTCTAACATTTTAGAAAGTTCGATTTGCATCATTTTAATAGCATCTAATCGATCAGAGAAAAGATTGATGTATCCATATTTTTTCAGCATTTCTTGCACATCATAGAGAGTTTTCATTATTACATTTTACCGTATTTGAAAGCGGTTTTCAAGTCTGGGCGGGTAAGTCCATGTGTTTTTATTTGAAATTTATTTTTTGATAACTTTTGTGTAAATTTTCCAACAAAGTCCAGATAAAATAATCCCAAATCCTCCGATAATAAAAGGATAAGAGACAAAACCAAATTGTTCAAAAATCCACCCTAGTGGGATTGGAATAATAAACATTCCAATGGTTGCAAAAGCGATATTTAAGCTGATGACTTGTTTAGCGATACTATCTGAATATTTATTATAAGTCTGCTTCATACCCATTGGATAAAGAGGTGCCAATCCCAAACCTAGCAATGTTCCTGAAAGATATTGAATGAATATTTGAGGGATGAATCCTAAAATAATGCCGAAAATCAGAAGCGAGAGATGAAATAAAATGATTGTTTGAGTAGAAAACCAACGTGCAGTAAAGCCTGTCATAAACCGCCCGATTGTCAAACCAGTCCAATAAAAAGAAGTGATAGCAGCGCTAGCAGCCATTGAAAAATGCAAATGTTCTACTGCAAAACTAGAGTAGAATCTGCCTATTAATAATTCTAAGGCATAGAAAAAATAGAACAATGGAAGAATAAAGTGTGAAAAATTTAATTTTGACTCTGCATCTTTTAGCATATTATCACTGGTCAAAACAGCTTTTTCTTTGAACTTTGAGCGGGTTAAAATTGCTAAAATGAGAATAAGAATTTGCAAGAATGAAATAATAGCAACTCCAAGCTGCCAACTTCGATGTGGCTGGAGAGAAAAAGCAACAATAAATGAACTTGCCATTACACCTACTCCATAAAAAGCGTGTAGGAAGTTCATCAGGCTATTGCTGAAGTGTTTAGCTGCAAAATCATTAACAGTAATATCAACGGAACCTTGTCCAAATCCTAGTAAGATACAAGAAAGTAGCATCGGAAAAAATGTATTTCCTAATCCAAGGGTAGCAAGACCAAGGATGGTAAGTAATGTACTGAAAATGATAAATTTATCCATTGTCCAAATTTTTGCTAATTTGGGATAAATGATTGTTGAACAAAAAGAAAAACCAAGCTGTATTGCTCCAAGTATTCCAATCATATCAATAGGAAAAGAATAGGTTTGACGGATTGCCGGCCAAGCACTTCCCATCACGGAGTCGGGAAGACCCAAACTGATAAAAATAATGAAGACAATAAGGATAAGAAAAGTCGAGATTTTTTGAGTGGTCATGTTTTCATTATATCGAAAATTAAAAGAAAGCGCTTGAAACACAAAAATTAAAGTGTTTTTTAATTCATTTTTAATCAAAAAAGCTTTATAAGACTTGTAAACGTGTGCATTTACAGCTTTTAAAAAAGTGTGCTATAATGAGTTAGATATATACGAAAGTAAGGTATGATAAAATTGACTAAATTACGCGAAGATATTAGAAATGTCGCTATTATTGCCCACGTTGACCACGGTAAAACAACATTGGTTGATGAACTCTTGAAGCAATCACATACATTGAGTGAACGTACTCAATTGGCTGAACGTGCGATGGATTCTAATGCGCTTGAGCAAGAACGCGGGATTACAATCCTTGCAAAAAACACTGCGGTTGAATATAACGGAACACGCATCAATATCTTGGATACACCAGGTCACGCGGACTTCGGTGGAGAAGTTGAGCGGATTATGAAGATGGTTGACGGGGTTGTGCTTGTCGTTGATGCATATGAAGGAACGATGCCTCAAACACGTTTCGTGTTGAAAAAGGCTTTGGAACAAAACTTAACTCCTATCGTGGTGGTAAACAAAATTGACAAACCATCTGCTCGTCCAGCAGAAGTTGTTGATGAAGTATTGGAACTTTTCATTGAACTTGGTGCGGATGATGACCAACTTGATTTCCCAGTGGTTTATGCTTCTGCAATCAATGGTTCTTCATCAATGTCTGATGACCCTGCTGACCAAGAACACACAATGGCAAATATTTTCGATACAATCATTGACCATATCCCTGCACCGGTAGATAATTCTGATGAACCTTTGCAGTTCCAAGTTTCACTCTTGGACTACAATGACTATGTTGGTCGTATCGGTATTGGACGTGTTTTCCGTGGAACAATCAAAGTTGGAGACAATGTTACTTTGTCAAAACTTGATGGTACGACCAAAAATTTCCGTGTAACGAAACTTTTTGGTTTCTTTGGTCTTGAACGTCAAGAAATCCAAGAAGCAAAAGCAGGTGATTTGATTGCGGTTTCTGGGATGGAAGATATCTTCGTTGGTGAAACTGTAACTCCAGCAGACCATGTTGAACCATTATCAGTATTGCACATTGATGAGCCTACTTTGCAAATGACATTCCTTGTCAATAATTCTCCATTTGCTGGTCGCGAAGGAAAATGGGTCACTTCACGTAAAGTTGAAGAACGTTTGGTTGCTGAGTTACAAACCGATGTATCGCTTCGTGTTGAAAATACAGAATCACCTGATAAATGGATTGTGTCTGGTCGGGGTGAATTGCACTTGTCAATCTTGATTGAAACAATGCGTCGTGAAGGCTATGAGCTTCAAGTTTCTCGGCCAGAAGTTATTATCAAAAACATTGATGGTGTAGATTGCGAACCTTTTGAACGTGTCCAAATTGACACACCTGAAGAATATCAAGGTTCTATTATCCAAGCCCTTTCTGAACGTAAGGGTGATATGCTTGATATGCAGATGACTGGAAATGGTCAAGCACGTTTAATTTTCCTTGTGCCTGCACGTGGTTTGATTGGATTTACAACTGAATTTATGTCTATGACTCGTGGTTACGGAATTATGAACCATACTTTTGATCAATATTTACCAGCGGTTAAAGGAAACATTGGTGGACGTCATCGTGGTGCATTGATTTCGATGGATTCTGGTCAAGTAACGGCTTATGCAATGGGTTATGTGCAAGAACGTGGAACATTGTTTGTTGAAGCTGGGACTGAAGTATATGGTGGGATGATTGTCGGAGAACACAGCCGTGACAATGACTTGACTGTAAATATCACTAAAGCAAAACAACAAACAAACGTTCGTTCAGCAAATAAAGACTCTACTTCTGTTTTGAACACTTCTAAAATTCTTTCTCTTGAAGAATCTTTGGAATTCCTTGGTGATGACGATTATTTAGAAATCACACCAGAATCTATCCGTTTGCGTAAACAAATTTTGGACAAAGCAATGCGTGAAAAAGCAGCGAAAAAGAAAAAGACTGCTGACGAAGAATGAAGTCGAGACTTATTCAGTGACCCGAATTAACTTTTACTGACAGATAACTTGAAAAAGTTCTGTCAGTATACTGACAAATTGTCAATGATGTGCTAGAACTACTTTACACTAGTTCATCTACCAAATCTGCGCAGATTTGGTAGATGAACTTCAAATATACTGCCTTGCGCCTGCGCAGAACGCAAAGGTTGCGATTGCGACTAGGTGCTTTAGCACCGTAGCGAGCATCGACAACGTAGCGCAGCGAAGTAATTTCTAAATGTACCATTTAGAAATTAAACAGTATTAAAACAATGCTTTAGCTATAAAGATTTGACTACATCTGGAAGGAGGAAAAATGTTTTACATCATTCTTTTGATTCTGATTGCCTTTACTTATATTTTCTTAATGCCTAAAGACATTCGACGAAGCATGGATATTTTCTTCTTCGCTGGTGTGGGAGTGCTTGTCATTGCTTTTGCAGTAGCACAAGCATTTAGTCACCAGACATTACTTTTGGAAATTTTGGTGACGATTGCAATGCTTGGTGTTACGGTAAAAGCTTGGGTTGAGATTGGGCATCTTGATAAGCGTCATCATCGTCGTGGTGCAAGTCGTAAAAGATAAAAAGAGCTGTCAGTATACTGACAGTTCTATTTCATTTTGGATATTAACGGAGTTTGGTGCGCTAAAAGCTGAGTAGTTAGATAAATTGGGGAACCGTACTTTTGCACGAACCGCCCAATTGTCTATCTCTGTCCTTTTGGGACTAGGCTATTCGTTAATAGTAAGAGAAAAAGTCAAATCGCTACGCTTTTAAGTGAACGACCTTCACATTTTAAATGAGAGGAGATATTGAAAATGAACATGGACAAAGTTGCTCAGGCTTTTGAGTTAGTCATAGCAAATATTGAAAAAATTTCAGAAGAATTAGATACAGATTTTTATGATGCTTTTGTAGAACAAAATGCAACCTATCTAGGTTCTGCACAGTTATCAAAGCTGTCAGTGCTTACAGAAAATAATGACAAACTTCGTCAGTTAAGCTTGAATAGAATGGAATGGCAGAAATTGTTTCAGTTTGTTCTGCTAAAAGGTGCCCAAGTCGCACCAATGCAAGCAAATCATGCAATGACTCCAGATGCAATCGGCGTAATCTTTAATTTTATCATTGAACATTTGAACAAAAATTCAGAATTACGTTTGATTGAGTTTGGGTCAGGCACAGGAAATTTGGCAGAAACACTACTCGTTAATTTGCAGAAGAAAGTAGATTATGTCGGTTTCGAGGTTGATGATTTGTTGTTGGATTTGGCGGCATCAATGTCAGAGATTATCGGTACAAATGCAACTTTTATGCAACTTGATGCAGTACAATCACAAGTTATTGCGCCGGCTGACGTTGTAATTAGTGACTTGCCGATTGGATTTTATCCAGATGATAAAACTGCGAGTCATTTTGAAGTGAGAGAGCGGTCAGGACATACTTTTGCACATCATTTGCTGATTGAACAGTCTTTTAAATACTTGAAAGAAGGGGCATTTGGAATTTTTCTTGCGCCAGAGGATTTGCTGACAAGTAATCAAGGAGAATTGTTGAAAAAATGGATAAGTACGCATGGTAGCATTATGGCAGTGATTACTTTACCAAAATCATTATTTAATGCAGATTCCAAAGCCATTTATCTCTTGAAAAAAGGAACGGCATCACACGCAACCTTTGTTCATCCCTTGTCATCGCTGACAGATCGTGAAAGTCTGCAAAACTTCATGACAGAATTTACCAAAACTGTCAAATTATGATTTGTGATGTAGTAAGAAAAGTGAAACACAAAAAAAACTAAACTCTAATCATAGAAGTTTAGTTTTTTTATAAGACTATTTGATTTCAAGTTCTTCTTTTAACATTTTTAAATCTTTTAAAATATCATCAGCACTACTAATATTGAAATCCCGCTCAATAAGAACTATTTCTAAATTTATCAGTTTGTTTTTCACACTTTGTAAAACTTGTCGAATTTCTTCATCAAAGTTTTCAGAGTGAATATCATGATATATCCCATCATCATCTACGCTCAGACCTGAAATATGCATAACTTTAACTTTATCAAATGGATAATTTTCTATATATTTATCAAAAGCAATATTATTCCTTTTGGCAGTAATATATATATTTGTTAAATCAAATAATAAATCTTGATTTAGTTTATTTATGAATTGGCTTTCTGCGATTTCAGAACCTTCTAGGAGTTTGTTTTGGGTAATGTTTTCTACGTAAAAGTTTTTTGGAAAATATTTTTGAATTTCGGATAAATTGTTTTGAAAAACTTTTATGTTTTTTTCGGTATATTTAATCGGATGGACAGAAGTCAAATAAACATCATTAACGTGAGAAATGGCAATATGATCTGAAAAATATTTTGAATTTAAATACTCTGATAAATAAAAATATTTTTCAAGCATTTCTTTTTGTGGACCTTCAGGAGAAAATAAGGAACTTTTCAGACAGTGAAGACCCATGTCGATATTATTTTGTTGACAAAAATATTTTATTTCAGACATCTCGGAAACATTGGTAACTTCAGGCATGATTTCTATAAAAGAAATTTCCTCTACAATTTTTTCCAAAAATTTTTTGTGTAAGTATGGACGGTAACAAATTCCAAATTTCATATTAACTTTTTCCTTTCTTTTATCATATATCCAACACTAACTAGACATAAAAACATTAGTATGAACTCTATTGTTTTTTCGTACTTTCCAAATAATGAAAAAAATAAAGAAATCAGACCACTGCTAATTGCAAGTGACTGCAAAATATATTTCATATTATTTTCTAAGTTAAGCTGTAAAAAATATTTACGATTTCTTACAGTCAATGATAGAGATAAAGCTGTAATCATACTAAATAATATAGCCTGAATCATAGGAAAAATATTTTCAAAACGAAGAAAATAAAATCCAAGAAAAAGAGGAATATAAACAAATTCCATTAAATGTGAGCGGAAAAGTGAAATGTATCTTTTTTGAAGTAACATAAATATAGTAGCAAAAATTCCAGGGAGTATAAAAGGTATCCAAGAAAATATACCTATACCTTTTTGAACAAATGTTTGTATAATAAGTGGAATCCATAAGGTTGTTGCTGTAGATAATAAACCGATGATAAAGTAAAATTGTTTTCCTTTAACCTTTTCTTGTTGAAATTCAAAATCACGTTGAGCTTTTTCTTCGTAATTAAATGTAGCAAATAAATTATATGCAGTTATAAGGATAAAAACATAGAAGAATATTTCGCTTTGATTTAAAGCACCTAAAATAGAACCAATTAGAAAACCGAACATTGTCGCAACTGTTCTCAAAATCTGCATATTTAAAAACCCAGCAGATAAAGTCAGCTCGTCCTTGAGGATTTTAGTTTGAAAAACTAATGAAAGAGATAGTATCACTATCTCCATTGCAAAATAAAAAGAAAGATAGAGAAATTTACCCTCAAAAAAGTAACTTCCAACCAATAATAAAATAGACAGAGAAAAAGCAATCAAAGAAAAAAACTTAATAGGAATTTTTTCCAACCATTGTGAATACTTTATATCTCCTAAAATTAATAAACTAGCAACAGATGATAGAAAAACTATAATTAGAGAATTAGAAAATTGGAGAGAAATTAATGTTAAAGTTATAAAAGAGTATAAAAGGCTAGAAGAAATAAGATTTAGAAAATAGAGAAAATAATTCTTTTTATTTATGCTCATAGTTACACCTAAATTCTTTGAGACTCTCAGAATATCTTTTGAAACTTTCTAAATTTTCCATTTTAAATTTTTGAATTTTATCTTCTAATCTTGTAAAACCAATGATGCTATTTTCTATCTCTAAATAAATTGTATTACGATTGAAAAGAGTCGTAATTGCTGCATATTTCATTACTTCAAGAATAATATCAACACTCACATTAATTTCGTCTAAATACTGCAAAAATTCAACATAAAAATAAATATTATATCTACCTCCACGAGAATAAAATATTTTAAATGCTGTATTGAAATCAATATTCTCTGCTTTTAATAATGGGTGTTTGCTCATTAAAGTAAAGTAGAATTTATCAAAAGCGTTCTTGGCATATTCATTAAATATTTGATTTTCAAAATTATTAATAACCATTTTTTCTCCTTGTTAAAAATTAATAATCCAGAACTTTGAAGTCTGGATTATTTTTTCTAAAAATCATAGCAGGTTTCTTGTACTAAGTCCTCTGTTACATCATATTCTTCTAAAATCAATTTATCACCTTCTTTCCATAAAAAGAGAACTTAAAAATCATAACAAGTGCCACAGTTGATATCTTCTTGAATATCATATTCTTCAATTACCATATCTGACTTCCTCCTTAGGTTATTGAAAATATAATATCATATAAAATTATAGAATGCAAGATAAAAGTCGTAATTTTTTGAAAATTTAATATTTGGGGGAATTAATAAATAAAATAGGATAAAATATGGAAAAGCCGTTGCTTTCAATGAATGTTGGATTAAGCCATTTACTGTCGAAACACCAAAACCAAATGATTTGTGTTATAATTTACTCGTATTTATATTCAAGGAAGGTTTATAATCATGACAAAAACACTCGCAGTCAATGCTGGTTCATCATCAATGAAATGGCAAATGTATGAAATGCCAGAAGAAAAAGTTCTTGCTAAAGGACTGATTGAACGCATTGGGCTGAAAGATTCAATTACGACAGTAAAATTTGGAGATCAGAAGGAAGAACGTGTGCTTGATATTGAAAATCATACACAAGCTGTTCATATTTTACTTGATGACCTCAAACGTTTCCACATTGTAGAAGAATTTTCAGAAATCACAGGTGTTGGTCACCGTGTTGTCGCTGGTGGTGAACTTTTCAAAAAGTCAACAGTAGTTACACCTAAAGTCCTTCAACAAGTTAAAGAATTATCAGCGCTTGCTCCATTACATAATCCAGCTAATGCCGCTGGTATTGAGGCTTTCATGAACCTCTTGCCAGATGCAACATCTGTTGTTGTCTTCGACACCGCCTTCCATACGACGATGCCAGAAAAAGCTTATCGCTATCCACTACCAAAGAAATATTACACTGAAAATGGAGTGCGCAAATACGGAGCGCATGGTACTTCACACGATTATGTTTCAAAAGAAGCCGCAAAACTGCTTGGCAAACCAATTGAAGAAACAAAAATCATCACTGCTCATATCGGAAACGGTGCATCAATCACAGCAGTTAAAGCAGGAAAATCTGTAGATACGTCAATGGGATTCACACCGCTTGCGGGTGTAATGATGGGAACACGTACTGGCGAGATGGACCCTTCTGTTTTCCCTTATCTCATCGCTAATGACTCAGAACTCAAAGATGCACAAGATGTTGTTGACATGATGAATAAAAAGTCAGGACTTCTTGGTGTTTCAGGAATTTCATCGGATATGCGTGAAATCATTGATGCAAAAGATACAAACGCTGATGCTAAGCTTGCCTTTGAAATGTATGTTGATCGTATTCAAAAATTCATTGGCCAATATTTAGCTGTCTTGAATGGTGCAGATGCACTTGTTTTCACTGCTGGTGTGGGAGAAAATTCGGTACCTGTTCGTGAGGCAGTATTAGCGGGTTTGACTTGGTTTGGTATTGAAGTTGACCCAGCTAAAAATGTTTTTGGCGTTGAAGGAGAAATTTCAACACCAAGTTCACGTGTGAAAGTTTATGTCATCCCTACGGATGAAGAACTTGTGATTGCACGTGATGTGGAAGCTTTGAAAGTAAAATAGGTCAATAAATTTAAAAGTCCTCCAACTTTTTTGTTGGAGGTTTTTTTATTGTCGAAATCACTATTTAGAAATATGGAAAATAACAAGTAAATGATATAATAAAACGAAAAGATGACTTTTTGATTTCTAAGATTACAAATAAAGGAGTGAAAATGAATAATGGTTTTGGAAAAACCTTTCATGAGATAAGGTTATCTAAGCGTTTATCGATGGATAAAGTTGGAGGAAAAGAAGTATCAAAAGCACAAATTTCACGCTTTGAGGCAGGAACTAGTGAGCTGACTATCGAAAAATTTTTCATCTTATTAGAAAATATGCGAGTGGGAATTGATGAATTTGAAAGCATTCTTGAGGATTATACACTTTCTAATGAATATAAGTTTCGACAAGAACTCATCATGGCATATGATGCAAAAGATGCACATAAGTTACGCAAAATGTATCATGAATGTGAAGAAAAGGTAAAAAAAGAACCTGACGATATTTATCATAAACTAACAGCGACGGTTGTAAAGGTAACACTCAATCTGGTTGTTAAAAATTTACGATTTTCATCAAGAGAGATAGAACAAATCCAAGAATATCTGCTCAGTGTGGATAACTGGGGACGCTATGAATTTTGGGTTTTTTGCAATACAATGGTACTATTTAAAAGTAGTGTTCTAAAAATTTTGGGAACAGCTGCGATAGGAAAAACAGAATTCTACCAGATTTTACCAGAAAATAAACATTTGGCGCTTATGACTTTTCATAATCTTGCATGGTTGATGATTGAGAAAGGGAATCTGGAGCAGTCGGTAAAGTATATTAACTTTTTAGATAATCTAACATTATCAACTAGTTACATATATGAAAAACTCTTAATTAAATATTTAAAAGGTTTTTATGCTTATAAACAGGGAATTTCTAAAGGAATAAATGAAATGAACAAATGCGTAGAAATACTGGAAGAATTGGGGTTTAGAGATAAAGCACGATCTTTAAGGGAAGAAATAAAAAACTTTTTATGATTTCCATATATGTAACAGGTGAAATTTTGTAATCGCTTTTTTGTTAAACTTAACTTAACAAAAACAAAGGAGGCTAATTACAATGAAAGTTAGCAAAATCGTAGCGAGTACAGTTGTTGTACTTTCAGTCGCAGAGCTTGGTGTTGGTGGATATTCTATAAAGGCATCAGCAGCAACAACCCCAAGTTCTACAGACCAAGCAAATAATGGTTTGCAACTCGGAAATCTTAAAAAGACCGACACCATTACGGAAGTTTCTGGGGGAGTATACGTACACGGTAAGGTCACAATCTCCAATACTTTGGATGCTAAAAATGAAGAAGTGGTGTTGAATACTGATACAGATAGTCGAGCCAAAAAAGTTGAACAGGTCTTGGCTGGAGAAACTTTAGACGTCGTAACCGTACCTCAAGAAGCAGTAACTTTTTCTGCATTAGCTACTACTCTAAGTGGACAAAGCACTCCACCTACTGCTCTGATGAGCTTGGGTTCAGGAGCGTATGCGACGGGCACGTGGGGAAGTACAAGCGGTTGGCGATATTCGAATTATGCGTTCCAACCTACTCCTGTGAGCACTTCTAATAAGCCACTGTATTTTATAGCAAATAAATTTGCGATGTGGGCTGGTGATTCAGGATATTGGGGAACTTTGTCAAATGGTCCTTACTATATCACAGCTGGAAATTCCTATAACGTTCCTGATAAGAGCGGTGATGGGAATGTCTATGCTTGTTGGGCAAATTCCCCTGTAAGCGGTTCAGGATATAAAGTAACCAACGAAAATTAATAGAGGATTTATCATGTCCAATCAGATGGAACGATTTTATCAAAGCAAGTGCGTGCTATCTCCACCCTTCGGGCTACGCTGTCGATGCTCGCTAAGGCGCTGAAGCGCCTAGTCGCAATCGCAATACACCTACCTTTTAGGTAGGGGGGATAAAGCAGCACTAAGCTTTGAATTTCGCTTGATAGTATGAGGAGGCTAATCGTATGAAAAAAGTCAAACTTATTTTTCTTTCAACCTTGTTGATTGCTACTTTTGGTGGTCTGTCAGCGTGTAGTACTGGCAGTAATGCTTCATCAAAGCCGCCAGTAAGTAATCAGAAAACTAACACTGCGTTTCAAATAGGAAGTGATATTGGTAATGGCGCGACTACTTTAACAGGGACTGACGCAAAAGTCATCATCAATTCACATCAGCTGACGACAGATGCTTCAGGGGCTAAAGTCATGCGGTTTGTCATTACGTTTGATAATAAGACTAATCATACGGTTAATTTGGTTGATTTTGTGAAAAGTCGTGTTCAAATTCATCAAATGTGGGTTTCCCAAAACAAAAAAGATTTTCCGCTGAAGATTAATACTGCCATGATTTCAAATTCAGAATATGAAAAAATTAAGGCACATGATATGGCACAGGTGGTATTTGATGCTGAAATCTTAACAAACCAGCTATCACAATCACCAAATGATAATATACTCGTTCTTGGAATTAGCCAAAAAGCAGGGAATCATTTTGCTGGAGGGATGACGATTCCGATTTAATCATAAAATAATAGAAATATGAGATACTGCAGGTCTCAAGGGAAATAACATGAAAAAATGGCGACTTATTTTCTTTTCACTTTTAATTATTGGTTTACTTGGTGGACTCTCCGCTTGTGGTGCCAAGGAGAATTCCTCATCTAAAACTCAAACATCAGTCTCATCAAAAGTTACTATAAAAAAAGACACTTATTCTGAAGTGAAAAATCAGACGATAAACAACGCCCTACGCGCCTATCCAACACTGGCAGATTTTAATAAAGCAATTTCTTATCCAGCTTTAAAGTCACTTCAGATTGATGATAACACGCGAATTATTAAATTGGTTAATAATGGAAAAGCAGGTGGTTGGGTTATCGTGAAAAAAGGGACTCAACCAGATGCGACAGTTAGTACTGATAATGATGGTTCTCCAGTAAAAGCTAATGACTCCCGCGGTGCTACGGTTGGTGAGATTCGACAAGCTTTTAAAGACTATAAAAAATAATTAGAAATCTATCAATCCGTTTTTGATAGATTTTTGGTTTTCACTAAAACATTTTGCAGCTTCATAAAAGTGCTGTTCATGGATTACAAAGGAAATATAGTTCAGAATATGATATACTATAAAGGATAAAATAAAACGTATACATTTTGAAAGGACTGAATATTTTATGGGAAAAACACTCGCGATTAACGCAGGTTCATCATCACTGAAATGGCAGCTCTATGCAATGCCGGAAGAAACAGTAATTGCAAAGGGAATTTTTGAGCGTATTGGTCTTCCTGAGTCAATTTCGACGACAAAATTTGGTGGAGAGTCACATACAAGAAAACAAAATATTGTTGATCACAGACAAGCAGTACTACTTTTAATGGATGAACTGATTCATTTTAATTTGATTAAGGAATTCCGAGAGATTACAGGTATTGGTCATCGTGTTGTTGCTGGTGGAGAATTTTTTAAGAGTTCTACAGTGATTACGCCCGAAGTTTTGGAAGAAATCAAAAATCTTTCTATTTTAGCTCCTTTGCATAATCCAGCAAATGTTTTGGGGATTGAAGCTTTCCAACGTTTATTACCAGATACTTTGGCTGTCGCTGTTTTTGATACAGCTTTCCATACGACTTTACCAGAAAAAGCTTATCGCTATCCAATCCCAACAAAATATTATAGTGACTATTCGATTCGTAAATATGGTGCTCATGGAACATCTCATATGTATGTATCTCAAGAAGCTGCAAAATTCTTAGGTCAACCGATTGAAGATTTAAAGTTGATTACTGCACACATTGGTAATGGGGCTTCTATTACTGCAATTGATGCTGGGAAATCAATTGATACTTCAATGGGCTTCACGCCACTTGCCGGTGTGATGATGGGGACGCGTTCAGGTGAAATGGACGCATCAGTGATTCCTTATATGCTGGAAAGTGACCCTAGCTTGAGAACAGCACAGGATGTTATTGATGTTCTGAATAATAAATCAGGAGTGCTTGGAGTTTCTGACTTATCAAGTGATATGCGTGATTTGCAAGCAGCAAAAGAGCAAGGTAATCCTAAGGCAATTTTGGCGTATGAAATGTACGTTGATCGTATCAAAAAATTCATTGCGCAATACTTTGGAGTTCTCAATGGTGCGGATGCTGTCATCTTCACAGCTGGAGTTGGAGAAAATGATACAGATGTGAGACGTGATGTTGTCAATGGTTTGTCATGGTTTGGTATGGAACTTGATGAAACAAAGAATGTCCGAGGTGCATTTGGGGAAATTTCTATGCCAGATTCAAAGGTAAAAGTTCTTGTTATTCCTACAAACGAAGAATTAGTAATTGCGCGTGATGTTGAAATCGCAAAACAGAATAAATAATTTGCTGACAGCACATTGTCAGCGGACTGACAGAATTTCTGTCAGTTATTTTTTTATTCTCTATTATTTTTTAGATACTGATAGCGCTTTATTTATGATATAATTATGAGAAATCCCATATTTGCATAGAGAAAATAAAATGAATGAAGATTTAGGAAAAGTTTTTCAAGCTATCAGAAAATCCAAGCACTTGACCATGATGGTATTGATTTCCAAAGTGGTTGATTGGCTCCGTTGAAGGCTTAGGAGATTTTGTAAAATACAAAGGGGTGAAAATGTTTATTTATATCGCGTGTTCGCAGGGGATGACGGCTTCATTATTTTGTCATCGTATCGTTGGTTTTATCAGCGAAAAAAAGGAGGAACAGTCGTCGCTGACAGCAGTGTACGATGATGTAGATCATGTTTTCAAAAAACGTAGAGAGTACGGCGTAGCTTACGACCTGATTTTTGCTTATGGTGGGATTGATGAGATACGCTCTTATACAGCTTTTGACTTTGGTTCACTGTTTGATGTGATTTTGGTGGCTCCTTCTGAGTTTTATAAAACAGATGAAAAAAGTAAAATGTTGGCAGATTATCCGACCATCGTTAAGGATTTACCAAGTTTACTTTATGGGCGAATGAACGCTGATAAGGGTTATGATTTGTTGCTTGGCGAGTTGATTAACTTGGACTTAGAGAGAGGCTATGATTCCTCTGTATTGACGACGACTAAGTCTATTGACAAAGATTTGGAAATTTATGTGGGAGGCAATGGTTCAAAAGATTTGTATTTCCGCAAAATTTTTGAATTTCTTGTGGGGCAAGGCATTCGTTGTTACGTTAGCCATTATTCTATGGAAGAACTTTATGAATTCAAGCCTGAAGTGGATTTTGATATTCGATTTATTTTTGGTCCAATTTCTGTACTTACTGAACGTGATTTTGAGAGAGTAGCACGACGGATTGATGCATTTTTGGTTAATGATGATTCCTATTTTGCACTGAAACGTCGAAGAAAATGGATGAAAGCTTACAAAATTCCTTGGTGTCTATACAACGATAATCATCTCAAAAGAAAGATTCGCAAAGGTCAGTTTGCTGAGGAGGAAGCGAAAATTTGGGATTTCATCATGAATATTCAGATGAGATCTGAAGATACGAGTGATTTGATTGTGGAAAATTTTGCTTCTGAGAATATAGGACTGAATAATAACGATGACGATTTCAATGGTTGGTGGGGCTAATGATAAAGAATTTTTTTATGTGGGCTGTTATCAGCCTTTTTTTTGTTGCGAATATATGGTAAAATGGAAAAAATAGATAGAATAGGTGCAATATGTCTGATATTAAATATAAACGTGTACTATTAAAGCTTTCTGGGGAAGCACTTTCTGGAGAGAAAGGTTTTGGTTTTGACCCCGAAGTTGCAAAAGTCGTTGCTCAAGAGTTAAAAGAAGTGCATGATTTAGGTGCTGAACTTGCGATTGTTTGTGGTGGTGGTAATGTTTGGCGCGGTATCACCGGGGAAAAGGCAGGAATGGAACGCGCTCAAGCAGATTATATGGGAATGCTTGCAACAATTCAAAATGGCTTGTTTATCCAAAGCGCATTGGAAAATCTTGGAGTAGACACTCGTGTGATGACTGCAATCGAGATGAAGGCCGTTGCCGAACCCTACATTCGCCGTCGTGCAGAACGACATTTAGAAAAAGGTCGAGTTGTGATTTTTGCTGGTGGTACAGGCTCACCTTACTTCTCAACAGATACAACTTCAGCCTTACGTGCTGCTGAAATCAATGCTGATGTGATTTTGATGGCTAAAAATGGAGTTGATGGTGTCTATAATGCAGACCCTAAACTTGATGAAACAGCCACTAAATTTGCGACATTGACTCACATGGATGTGATTACGAAAGGGTTGCACGTCATGGACAGCACTGCATCGACAATGTCAATGGATAACCATATTCCGCTTGTTGTTTTTAATATGAATAAACCAGGAAACATTAAACGAGTAGTCCGTGGTGAAGAAATTGGAACAACAGTAGAGTAATTTTACTGACAAGAGTTGAAATTTGCTGACAGGAATTCTGTCAGTGAGAATTTTCCGAGAAAAGAAAGGAAGAAAACCTGTAATATACTGACAGCAGGTAAATCATTTAATTATGGCAAACGAAATAGTAACAACGGCTCAAGACCGCATGAAAAATTCATTGGGAAGCTTGCAACGTGACTTGGGTCACATTCGTGCAGGACGCGCAAATGCAAGTTTACTTGACCGTATTCAAGTGGAGTATTATGGTGCTCCTACCCCTCTTAATCAATTAGCTTCAATTACTATCCCTGAGGCACGTGTTCTGATGATTACACCTTTTGATAAGTCAATTTTGAAAGATATTGAAAAAGCATTGTATGAGTCTGATCTCGGTATCACACCAGCAAATGATGGTTCTGTTATTCGTTTGGTTATTCCAATGTTGACTGAAGAACGTCGGCGCGAACTTGTCAAAGATATGGGTAAAGTGATTGAATCTGCAAAAATTGCTATTCGTAATATTCGCCGTGATGCAATGGATACTGCGAAAAAATCTGAAAAAGCAAAAGAAATCACAGAAGATGACCTTAAATCTCTTGAAAAAGAGATTCAAAAAGCAACTGATGATGCAGTGAAAGAAGCGGATAAACTTGCAGCAGATAAAGAAAAAGAACTTTTGGATATCTAATTGCTAGTTTTCAAATAATATTTACTGACAAAAATTCTGTCAGTAAATATGGGGGTCTAACTGTCCTGATAGCGATTCTGTCAGTAAATTATATGGTTTCATCGAAGTAAGTGCGTGCTAAGTTAAAAGAGGTATAAATGAGTATTATAGCAAAAACGATTTCCGCAATTATTGTGGAACAGAGCGAGCGCTTCTATTTTCTCCAAAAGGGAGAAGATTTGCTACGTTTGGATAAGACTGAAGGAGAATATTCGATTGGTGACGTGGTGACAGGGTTAGTTTATGTGGATAAAGATGAACATAGACGATTGACAACGCTACCACAACAAGCTACGCTTGAACAATTTGGTTGGGGAAGTGTGACTGATGTTCGTCGCGATTTAGGTGTCTTTGTAGATACTGGCTTACCTGGAAAAGATATTGTCGTATCTCTTGATGATTTGCCTTTGGAAAAAGAGCTCTGGCCAAAAGTTGGTGACAAACTTTATGTAAAACTTATTGTGGATAAAAAAGAGCGGATTTGGGGACATCTTGCTTGGCATGAAGATTTTTGGAAACTAGCTGGTCCAGCTTTTGATAATATGCAAAATCAAAATTTTCGTGCAATTGTTTATCGAAATAAAGAATCTGGAACCTTTGTTTATTTACCTGATAACAATATGCTAGGGTTCATACATCCTAACGAACGTTTCAGCAATTTACGAATAGGTCAAGAAATTCAAGTACGTGTGATTGGCTTCCGTAAAGAAGACCGTAGCCTTAACCTGTCTGCAAAACCACGAGCTTATGAAATGCTTGATGCAGATGCGCAGATGATTCTTGCATACTTACAAAGTATGGGTGGCAAAATGCCTTTTAATGATAAATCTAATCCAGATGATATCAAAGCCACTTTCGGTATTTCAAAAGGTCAATTCAAAAAAGCGCTTGGTGGTTTGATGAAAGCAGGAAAAATTAAACAAAGCCCAGCAGGAAGCGAGTTGATAGATTAATTATGTTACTGACAAGATTTCTGTCAGTGATGAAGTCAAGCCTTGTCTAGTGAGAGTTTTAATTTCCACTAAATTTAGGGTTATAACCTCTAGGTGTAACAACTAAGCAATCCGTACACAGCTAAAGCTGCAACGGTCTGCATGAGGTCACACCGTAGCAAGGATGGACAGCGTAGCGAAGCGGAGATAGCACGCACTAAGGGGATTTAAAATTTAAAAGTAGCTTTACAGGCTACTTTTTTTATGACTGTGCTATAATATTTCACAAGATAATTAAAATAGATAATAGGCAGTTGATGTAGCTAGAAGATTGTCATTATTGATAATGAGGAGGGAAAATGGCAAAAGAAAAAGCAACATTTGCAGGTGGATGTTTTTGGTGTATGGTTCAACCCTTTGAGGAGCGCAATGGTATACTATCTGTAACAAGTGGATATACAGGTGGAGATTTTGAGTATCCAACCTATGAACAAGTGAAAATGCATATTACAGGTCATACAGAAGCAGTAGAAATAATCTTTGATAATGAAAAGATTAGTTTCAAAGATTTAGTTGAAATTTACTGGACACTAACAGATCCAACGGATGCTTTCGGACAATTTGAAGACCGAGGAGATAACTATCGCCCTGTTATTTTTGTAGAAAATGAAACACAAAGAGCGATAGCAGAAGAAAGTAAAGCTCATCTTCAAGAAACAGGAAATTTTGATTCACCTATTGTGACAAAAATTGAACCTGTACAAAAGTTCTGGCCAGCAGAAGAGTATCATCAAGGTTTTTACAAGAAAAATCCAGAACATTATGCTGAGTCAAGTCGAATTCGCCATGAATTCATTGAGGAAAATTGGGCTAATAAAAATAAGGAAATCAAGAAATGAGTACACCATTTTATACATTTTTGATGCGCCACAAGTCGCCAGTAGAGGTTGATGACATCACTCGTCTTGCTAACCTTGCCTTTCGTGACCCACTTTTTCCAAAACAATCTAAGAACTTTGAAGAAGTTTCCTCATATTTAGAAACTCATGCACCGTTTTATTTTAACCTGACATTGTTTGATGATATCTGGCAGTTGTATTTAGAATCATGAAATTCTATAGGGCGTTTTTTCATGCCTATGGACAAAAATTGATTGACAAAAGATAAATAAAACAGTAAAATAGACAGGTATGCATTTTTGTCATACAGGCGTGGAAGCTGCAAAGAGCAGCATCATACCACATCACGAAAACAAACATAAGGAGAACATTTATCGTGGCTAAACAAGTAGAAAAACTCGTTAAATTGCAAATCCCTGCCGGTAAAGCAACACCAGCTCCACCAGTTGGTCCAGCTTTAGGTCAAGCAGGTGTTAACATCATGGGATTCACAAAAGAATTCAACGCTCGTACAGCTGACCAAGCTGGTATGATTATCCCAGTTGTTATCTCAGTTTATGAAGACAAATCATTTACATTCATCACAAAAACTCCTCCAGCAGCAGTTTTGTTGAAGAAAGCAGCAGGCGTTCAAAAAGGTTCAGGTGAACCTAACAAAACAAAAGTTGCTTCAGTAACCAAAGCACAAATCAAAGAAATTGCAGAGCTTAAAATGCCTGACCTTAACGCATCATCAGTTGAATCTGCAATGTCAATGATTGAGGGTACTGCGAAATCTATGGGATTCACTGTTACTGACTAAAATTTCACTAGAATTGCTTCGTTGACAGAAACCTTACCTACCTAAGTAGGCTTTGGAACCTGCCGCGCCTCGCACTTCGAACAAAATTTCGAGACTCGTATATTATGAGTTCAGAAAAAGTCACACATGCAATCCACACATTTAAGTGGAAGGCTGTCGTTAAGACAGACAACCGATATTACCACAAGGAGAAATAGAAATGGCTAAAAAAAGCAAAGCATTGCGCGCTGCGATTGAAAAAATCGACGCAACTAAAGCCTACAGCGTAGAAGAAGCTGTAGCACTTGCAAAAGAAACTTCATTTGCAAAATTTGATGCAACTGTAGAAGTTGCTTACAATCTTAACATTGACACTAAAAAATCTGACCAACAAATTCGTGGAGCAATGGTATTGCCAAACGGAACTGGTAAAACTGCTCGTGTTCTCGTTTTCGCTAAAGGAGCGAAAGCTGAAGAAGCAACAGCAGCTGGTGCAGACTTTGTAGGCGCTGAAGAACTTGTTACTAAAATCAACGGTGGCTGGTTAGACTTTGACGTTGTCATCGCAACACCTGACATGATGGCAGTTGTTGGTCGTCTTGGACGTGTCCTTGGCCCACGTAATCTTATGCCAAACCCTAAAACTGGTACAGTTACTATGGATGTGACTAAAGCAGTTGAAGAATCAAAAGCTGGTAAAGTTAACTACCGTGCTGATAAAGCTGGTAACATTCATGTGCCAATTGGTAAAGTTTCATTTGATACAGATAAACTTGTTGAAAACTTCAAAGCAATTAACGCCGTAGTTGTTGCTGCCAAACCATCAGCAGCTAAAGGAACTTACATTTCGAACCTTTCAGTTACAACAACTATGGGTCCTGGTGTGAAAGTTGATGCAGCTTCTTTCTAATGAAGAGATAAAAAGGAGATTTCGGTCTCTTTTTTCTTATATTGATTGTACAATTTTAAAAATCGTGTTAAAATAGGGTATGTTACTATTTCTATGGGGTTTTATTACAATTGTTTTTGGCATTGCCTACCTCTTTCAGATTTTAAATCTAACATTGATAGGTCTTGAACTAGTGGCAATCCTACTCCTTTTTCTTAGTTTTTGGGAGAGTAAAAAAGGAAGGTATAGCCGCATCATTGCTATGAATATTGTCATGGTCTTTGTTATAGGTGTGCTATATTATTCACAGCATACATTCACTTATATTCAGCACCATGATACAGAAAAACTACTAGTCATTATTGGCGGTTTTATTATATCGCAAGTGATGGGGATTTTTTGGGGAATACAATTTTACAAACAGCAGAAAAAATCAAATAAAAATAAAAAAAGCTGACTTAGTCAGCTTTTTTGTTTATCTTTTCCACAAGTTCATTTATTTTATCAATTTTAGGTTGAGTTGCCACTTGAAATTCAGTGACTTTTCTCTGAATATCTTGACCAGTGCGTTCAGCTTTTTTTGCTTCTGTCTGCACACGTTCAACATTTAATTTTAACGTATCAATTTCTTCTGTCAATTCGGATAACAGTTTTTTCATATCATTAAAGAAGTCTATCATAGGAACCTCCTGATTTATATTATACTGGTTTTATTTTAACCAAGCAAGTGTCTGCTAAATCCCCCACCTCTTTTAGGTGGCGGGATAAGCAACACTATCTCCGCTTCGCTTCGCTGTCCATTCACTCTAAATCGCTAAAGCGATAAGGCGAAATGGCAAGCTTTGCTTTCGTTCTACTGCCCTAGGGTCTTAGCGCTTTAGCGCTTAGACTTCAGGGACAGGGTGACCTCATATCTTTGATGTGAGGTTGTGCCCTAACATCAGCGGGAGAGAAAGAATCTCCCACTGATGAAGTAATCACTTCAAAATCTCATAGGGCTAGCCATAGATATCCATTTATTTTATTTCATATCTGATTGTAGTAGTATTTATCAAAAAGGTTAGTGAAAACTATAAATTAATGTGCTTGGCGCCATTTTTTATGTCATAAAAATAACTTAGACTAACTTTATCATAGATAGATATTATCAAGAGATTGATTTCTGACGATTATGTGGGCATTTCCCCTCTTGTTCACACGCATAGTCAATCTTTGGAAATTTCAGCAGCGATTGCGGATAAATCAAAATCATGTTGTGTAAATTTACCTATAAAGCCATCATTTTCTGCATAACGCGGAATAAGATGAATATGTGTGTGGAAAACAGTTTGACCAGCAATTTCTTCATTGTTTTGCAAAATATTCATTCCCTTGGCACCAAGATTTTTCATAAGTTTATTGGCGATATTGGGCACTTTAGTAAAAAGTTGTGCAGACTCTTCTCCTGTCATCGCAAGAAGATTTCGATAATGTTTTTTAGGAACTAGAAGAGTATGCCCCTTGGTTGTCTGAGTGATATCAAGGAAGGCGAGAACTTCATCGTCTTCATAAACTTTAGTACTAGGAATTTCTCCAGCGATAATTTTGCAGAAGATACAGTTATCCATTTGAATGGCCTCCGAAATTTGTTAAGAAAATGTTATAATATACTAAGATTATACCAAGATGTGAGTAACACCGTCAAGAAGCGTCGAGAAATGCCAGTTGGCAGCACATAGCTTCGCATGACCATAGGACATTTGTCCGTTTGCTTAGGGACTAAAGCCCCAAGAGCAAAAGGCATTGGCTGTAAGCTGCTAAAGCAGCAACGCCAAATGGCAATCCAATGGACAGCGGAGCTGTCTTTTCTCCGAGCTTCTGGTGTTGCGAACTCAATTATACCAAGATGTGAGTCTGATTGGCAAGAAATAATCAAAATACGACTTGGCTTTTCATACTTTTGATAAGCCAATGACAGTGAAATGTTGAAAGTATGGAGCTAAGAAATGTGGGATTTTTTGTAAAACAGAGTGCTTATGCTCTATTACTTTTCATTTATTTCTAATCATCTGAACTCAATTATATCAAATTTAATGAGAATTGGAGAACATAACGTAGTGCTAAAAGTAACGAATCTGACTGGAGGATATCTAGGAAATCCAGTATTAAAAGAAGTTAATTTTGAGATTGGTGATGGGGAACTTGTCGGCTTGATTGGTCTGAATGGCGCAGGAAAATCAACAACAATTCAAGAGATTATAGGACTATTGACACCATATTCAGGACAAATTGAATTAGATGGTCTAACGTTACAACAAAATCTTGAAGGTTATCGTCAAAAAATTGGTTTTATTCCAGAAACGCCAAGTCTTTATGAGGAATTAACTTTACGTGAACATATTGAAGTTACTGCGTTAGCATATGGGATTCCTGTTGAAGTCGCGATGGAGCGCGCTCAAAAACTATTAGAAACTTTTCGATTAAGTGATAAATTAGACTGGTTTCCAGTAAATTTCTCAAAAGGGATGAAACAAAAGGTAATGATTATTTGTGCTTTTTTGTGTGAACCATCGCTTTATATTGTTGACGAGCCGTTTATGGGCCTTGACCCTCTAGCAATTCAGGATTTGATTGACTTGATGTTAGAAATGAAGAAAACAGGTAGTTCAATCTTGATGAGTACGCATATTTTGTCAACGGCGGAAAAATTCTGTGATAAATTTGTAGTTCTGCATGAAGGGCAAGTGATTGCTACAGGGACAGTAGACGAGTTGCGGGCAAAGTTTGGTCAACCCAATGCAAGCCTAGATGAAATTTATTTGTCGTTGACCAAAGGAAATTTGCCAAATCATACACAATCAAAAGAGGCAGGTTTTATTCATGAATGAAATGTTTAATCAACGAAGAAAGGCGTGGTACTCCCAGAATATTAAATATCTTCGTTATGTTTTTAATGATCATTTTGTATTATTTTTGATGATTTTGTTTGGTGCTATTGTCGTACAGTATGTAAACTTTTTACAAAATCATCAGTTAAATATTTTTGGAAAAGTAATTTTGATTATTTTTGCTACAGGATTGAGTCAGGTTTTTGGACGTTTAGCTACTTTTGTCGAGCCAGCAGATAAGGTATTTTTGCTTGTTAAGGAGCTTGAGGTTCGTAAGTATTTACTGTCTTGTTTAGTACGTTCATTATTTTTTCCTGCTCTGATTTCTGGAATTATAGTTTTGATTGTGGCTCCTCTTTTGGAGTTTTCGGTTTATTTGTTAATACTTTGGTTTGTCTTGCTTATTTTAGTGAAAGCAGGATGGCTTGGACAAAAATTGCGGAAAATGCAAATGAATAATAATTTGGATTGGTCAAGTTTGATTGCTTTGGAACAAAGCCGAAAGACAGCAACTTTACGATTTTTTGCCTTATTTACAAATGTAAAAGGCTTAAAATCTCGAAGTCATCGAAGAAAATATTTGGACTTTTTACTTCCAAAAACAAAACGAACTTATGAATATCTCTTTACGCGTGGTTTTTTGAGAAGTGGTGATTATTTAGGGTTAACTTTACGCTTATTGACTTTGGCAGTACTGACGATGATTTTTGTCAGCAGTGGAATTGTTGCGATTATCCTAGTTTCAGTTTTTAATTATTTACTTATATTCCAGTTGATTTCTCTAAGAGAATTTTTTGATTATCAACTTTTGACACGGATATATCCGTTGAAGAAAACGGCAAAAAATGGTGGTTTAAGGGCTGTTTTGTTTAGAGTGATGTTATTCGTAACTTTAATTGAATTGATTGTTGGATTGATTTTCTTGCGTCCGATATGGTTTGTAGCAGTTATCCTTTTAGTTGATTTTATATTGACTAAGTTTTATGTGAGAATGAGATTAAAAAATAAAAAATAATTCTGTCAGTATACTGACAAAACGGTCAAGCTTGCTGACCGTTTTTTTATCTGATAAATTGAAAGCTCTTTTTAAGTTAGCAAGTGCATGCTATCTCCGTCCTTTGGGCTACGCGATAAACATTTGTCCGTTTTATCTAGCCGCTAAAGCATCTGATAAAAAGGCTGTCGATGCTCGCTACGCCACTACAGGATTTTTTGTATCATGAAGTTAAGACTTATTCAGTAGGAGTTTCGTAAAACATTTGTCCATTTTCTCTAGTCGCTATCTCCGCTGTCCGTTTGCTTAGCTGCTTCAGCAGCTAAGCAAACGGACAGCGGAGCAACGAAGTTGCGTAGACCGTTCGTAGAACGGCGTGCGAAGCACGTAGCACCGTAGCGAGGATGGACAGCGAAGTGAAGCGGAGATAGTGCTGCTTTATCCCCTACCTAAGAGGGAGGGGGTTAGCACACACTTACTTCGATAAATTAAATGATTTTTGTACCGTGGACAAAATTTGTTCCTGTCATTTGAGATAGCGACTCAAAGTTATCACTATTTACACCACCGCCAATTAAAATATTGAGGCGACCAGAGGCATACTTAACTAAATTTTTAATTTTATCGATATTTAGAGGTTGATTGAGTGGACCACCATGCATCAGGATTTTATCAATCCCAGCTTCAATAAGCTCGTCAATTGCTGCTTTTGGGTCTTCAATCTCGTCAAATGCCATATGAAAGGTGACTGGAAGCCCTTGAGATGCAATCATTAGAGTATCAAGGGCGTCGCTATCAATTTTATTGTCCTCAGTCAGCACCCCAAAAACAAGATTTTGAGCGCCAGCTTCGATTGCTTTGAGGATATCAGTTTCCATTATTTTCAATTCGTAGGAGTCATAGATAAAATTTCCTGCGCGTGGGCGTATCATGACAGCAAGAGTTGTTTTACTTTCTGAAACTAAGCGAGCCGCTTCTTCGATGACCCCATAAGATGGTGTGGTACCGCCGACGGCCAAGTTATCACAAAGCTCAATGCGCTCCACTCCTTTGCGTACTGCTTGTGGAATTTTAGTGAAATTTTCAACACAGAGTTCTCGAATAATCATAGTTTTTCCTTCCAAAAGTGCTAAATTTATTATAACATTATAACTATGTTAAAGAAAATAGAAAAAGCTTATTTACTATTAGAAAAAAATGTTGAGTTTCTGAGATGTCCGCTTTGCCATACGCCTTTTCAGGTGGAAACTTATGCGCTTCGTTGTGAAAATAAACATACTTACAATATCAATAAAAAAGGATTTGTCAATTTTTTACAAACTAAAGCGGATACTGAGCATTATACAAGAAAAATGTTTGAACCACGTAGACGGTTGATTCAGTCTGGGATGTACTCGTCAGTGCTGACAGAAATAAAAAAACACTTTGTCAGTGGAAATTTACTTGATGTTGGTACGGGAGAAGGATCATTTTTAGAGTTTCTTGATAATGATGGTGCGAAATTTGGTTTTGATATCGCTAAGGATGGCATAGAGATGGCGACAGAGTTAGAAACTGATAGTTTTTTAAGTTTGGCTGATTTGACTAATTTGCCATTTGCTGACAGAAGTCTGTCAGTGATTTTAAACATTTTTACACCATCAAATTATGCTGAATTTCACCGAGTATTGTCAAAAAATGGACGAGTGATTAAAGTTGTCCCAGAACAGTTTTACTTGCAAGAACTGCGTGAGAGTTACGGGATACCGATAGACTATAATAATACTGCAGTTGTTGAGCGTTTTAAGGCAGAGTTCAAAGAAGTGACAGAACAGGAGATTAACTATACTTTTAAAATCCCACAGGAGCTACGCGAAGATTTTCTTGCAATGAGTCCATTAGAGTGGAATGTTTCGGAAGAACTAAAAAAACAAGCAAGGCAAAATCCTCCACAACAAGCGACGATTCATGTCCGTATTTTAGTTGGCAAATCTGAGTAAAGATCTGTTTCGAGCATATCAAAAAAACTGCCTGTTCTATTGAACGGGCAGTTTTTGCTTGATAGACTTATTTTAATAAAGTTTTAATAACTTTTGCGATTCCTTTTTTCAAAGAGATATAAACAGCGAGAGATAAAAAGAATGCGACTGGAACAGCAATCAAACTTGTCAACATTGAAACTAAAACATAAGTAATAATAGCAAGGAAAACAGAAAATACAGCGATATTCACAAAGAAAGTTAATTCTTGTACCCGCTTGTTAAATTGTTTTTGTTCACGTCCTTGAGTTTCAGTATAATTATAATATTCTTGTTTTTCGTAAAAGTCCTTGAGATTTCTTAATTCCATAGTATATTAGCAACTTTCCTGAGTTTATTATGTAATTTATTATAGTATAAAAAGCAACGCCTTTTATTATAACAAAATTAATTTGGTTACACAAATATTACTGTAAGCGTAAAACATGATTAAGTATTTGGGGAAAGTCAAATGATATGATTTTGATTTTATATATAGTAATTTTCATCATTTCTTGCCAAACGTCCTCATATCTCGGTATAATCGAGTTCGCAACACCAGAAGCTATGAGAAAAGACAGCTCCGCTGTCCATTCTCGCTACATCGCTGAAGCGATGAGTCGAAGTGGCAACTGGAACCTGCTCTACGAGCAGATCTACGCGACCTTGTCATTTGCTTAGGAGCTGAAGATCCAAGAGCAAAAGGCAACCACATTTTTCTATCTCCGTGCTTTCAGCACTACGCTGTCCATTGGATTGCCATTTGGCGTTGCTGCTTTAGCAGCTTACAGCCAATGCCTTTTGCTCTTGGGGCTTTAGTCCCTAAGCAAACGGACAAATGTCCTATGGTCATGCGAAGCTATGTGCTAAAGCACAAAGAGCCAACTGGATTTCTCTCCGCTTCTTGACGGTGTTGCTTACATCTTGGTATAATATCATTATGATTACAATTACTTCTACAGTTGAGAGTGTTGAGCAAGCTAAGGCTTTGCTGGATGCTGGAACTGATCGTTTATACATTGGCGAAGCGGCTTATGGTCTGCGCGTGCCAACTGCGCTTACGTATGATGAATTACGTGAGATTACTGAACTTGCACATCAGGCAAATAAAACTGTGACAGTCGCGGTGAATGCACTGATGCACACAGAAATGATGTCAAAAATCAAACCTTTTTTGGACTTTTTAGTTGAAATTAAAGCTGACCGTATTGCAGTTGGAGATGCTGGAGTGATTTTTGTTTTGCAACGAGACAAATATAAACTTCCTTTTATATATGATGCTTCAACGATGGTGGCATCAAGTAGACAAGCGAATTTTTGGGCAGAGCAAGGTGCTGTTGAGGCGGTGCTTGCCAGAGAAATTCCGAAAGAAGAGCTTTCTGATATGAAAGGAAGTTTGAGAATACCAGGTGAAGTCTTGGTTTACGGCGCGACGGTGATTCATCATAGTAAACGCCCTTTAGTACAAAATTATTATAATTTTATCAAAACCGAAGAAACTGGAAAAAATCGTGAACGTAATCTTTTCGTTTCTGAGCCGAAAAAAGAGGATACACACTATTCGATTTTTGAGGATAATCATGGCACACACGTGTTTGCAAATGATGACATCAACATGATGACAGAGCTGAAGCAACTTACAGAAATGGGATTTGATCACTGGAAGCTTGATGGAATTTTTACACGGGGAGAGAATTTCGTCCAGATTGTAAAACTTTTCGTTGAGGCTAAAATATTGATTGAAACAGGTCAGTTTACTGAGTTGAAGGCTTTTCAACTTGAAGAGAAGGTGCGAAAACTTCATCCTTCAGGGCGGACAATGTCGCATGGTTTCTATGATTTAGACAAGAATGCAATCAAATGATTCTGTCAGCGTACTGACAGATTTTTCTATGTGCTGACAAAAAACGACAGACTGTCAAATAAGCTTGTCAGTGCTGACGGTTTTATTTTCTAAAAAAAACCTGTAAAATAGAGGGATAAGAAGTTTTGGTCAATTCTTTCGACAGAGTATTGACCTTTTCAAAATAACTCACAATCTTGAAAATTGGAGAATAAAAAAATGTCAATTAAAAAAACACGTCCTGAGGTTCTTGCGCCAGCAGGGACACTTGAGAAACTAAAAGTAGCCATTGATTATGGTGCTGATGCAGTTTATATCGGTGGTCAGGCTTATGGACTTCGTTCACGTGCAGGCAACTTCACATTTGAAGAAATGGCTGAAGGTGTTGCTTACGCAAGTGAACATCATGCAAAAGTTTATGTTGCAGCGAACATGGTGACGCATGAGGGAAACGAAAAGGGCGCAGGAGAGTGGTTCCGCACTTTACGCGATTTAGGAATTTCGGCTGTTATTGTATCAGATCCCGCTTTGATTGCTATTGCAGCAGCAGAAGCGCCTGGTCTTCCCATCCACCTCTCTACACAAGCATCAGCGACGAATTATGAAACACTTGAATTTTGGAGACATTTGGGACTTGAGCGAGTGGTTTTGGCACGTGAAGTTTCGATGGAAGAATTGCGTGAAATTCGTAAACACACAGATGTTGAAATTGAAGCTTTTGTCCATGGTGCAATGTGTATTTCTTATTCTGGTCGTTGTGTTTTATCAAATTATATGAGTATGCGAGATGCCAATCGTGGCGGTTGTTCACAGTCTTGCCGCTGGAAATATGATCTTTATGACATGCCATTTGCTGGTGAACGTCAATCAATTAATGGTGAAGTAAGTGAAGAATTTTCGATGTCAGCGGTTGATATGTCTATGATTGAGCATATTCCAGACATGATTGAAAATGGAGTAAATTCGCTTAAAATCGAAGGACGAATGAAATCTATTCACTATGTATCAACGGTCGCCAATGTTTACAAAGCTGCAATTGATGCCTATTTAGAATCACCTGAGCGTTTTGAGGCAATAAAACCTCAACTGGTTGATGAGTTGTGGAAAGTTGCGCAACGTGAATTGGACACTGGATTTTATTATGGGCTACCTGATGAGAACAAACAATTGTTTGGAGCGAGACGCAAAATTCCAGAATATAAATTTGTTGGTGAGGTCATAGATTTTGATGCTGACAGCATGGTTGCAACGATTCGTCAGCGTAATGTCATTACAGAAGGAGACCAAATCGAGTTTTATGGACCAGGTTTTCGTCATGTTGATACAGTCGTGAAAAATCTCCGTTTAGCCGAAACTGATGAACATATTGACCGTGCGCCAAATCCAATGACTCTACTTCATATTGATGTACCTTTTGCCGTGAAAACTGGAGATATGATCCGTAAAAACGGAGCAGGTTTAATCAATCTTTATGACAAGAAAACGGGTAGCGCAAAAACTGTTCGTGCCTGATATATTTACCATAAATGGACTACCTGTATGCAGGGCAATCCCTTGCAAAATTTACTAAAAAATAAAGAATAAAGCTGTCAGCATACTGACAGCTTTTTGATTACTGAGCAATTAAACCCTGTCAGTACTTTTTTTATCCTGTCAGCGCAGAAAATTTGATAAAATAGAGTTAATATGATTACAAATAATATCTCAAAGTCTAAACTTACAGGAAAGAAAATTGGTGTTTATTTTGGCACTTTTGCACCCTTGCACGCTGGACATCAGCAGCAAATTTATAAATGTGCAAGCCTTAATGACGGTGTTCTTCTTGTCGTATCAGGGTATGACGGCGACCGTGGTTCGCAAATTGGTTTGCCTCTTGAAAAACGTTTTCGTTATCTCAGAGAAGCTTTTAATGACGAAGAAAATATAAAAGTCGCAATGCTGAACGAAAATAATATCCCAGCAATGCCAAATGGCTGGGATGAATGGGTCACGCGTTTGTTAGATTTGATTCAACAAAATACTTATGAAGAAGCGCTATCAGTAACATTTTATGTCGGAGAGACAGAGTATGTAGTAGAGCTGACAAAGCGTTTTCCTGCTGACAACAATCATTATGCTGTTGAAATCGCTGACAGACATGATATTGAGCTGTCAGCAACTCAAATTCGACAGAATCCACAAGAACATTGGGCAGATATCAATCGAGTGTTCAGAAGAAATTTCTCAAAAGTTGTCACGGTGATGGGTTCAGCTTCCACAGGAAAAACTACACTTGTCAGACGTTTAGCGCGCTCAATAAATGCACCATTTTCCGAAGAGTATGCGCGTGAGTATGAGGAAAAATCAAATATTGATGATGATGAGCTGCGGATGGATGATTATGCCCGTATGATTACAGGACAATATGACGCTAATTCACGAGAAATTAATTCAGCGGCCAACCAAGGCATTGTTTTTCTGGATACAGATGCAATTGTCACAAGAGTGTATGCGAAACATTATCTTTCTCCATCAGACTTTGAGCAACTTGAACCCCTCTTTCAAAAAACAATCGCTGATGAACGAATGGATTTAATTTTGGTCATCCCGCCAATTACAGACTATGTAAATGATGGTTTTCGTAATATGGCATGGGAGGATTCGCGCTATGATTTTCATGTCGAACTGATGCGACAACTTGAAGAATTTAAGTTGATGGACAAGGTTGTTGTTCTTGATGACGAAGGAGATAATCGTGATAAAGCTGGCTATCTCAGTCGCTATCATCACGCGATTGATGCCGTGCATGAGTATACAGGGGTCAAAATTGAACGTTTGAAATACTGATGCTGTTACTCACCAAAAACAATGCCTTGCTTTTGCAAAGCGACACAAAGCAGTATATTCGCGATTCATCTAATAATTTTAAAGATGAGTTGGTATAAAATACTTATGGAAATGTCTAACTATCAATGCTCGCTAGTCAGAGCTACTCTTACTAGGAGTCTAAGCATTTCATAATTGGATGCGCTTGTTATTTAACCAAATGATTCAAGTTATTCAGAAAATAACTGGTATAATTTTACTGACAAAAAATAAAGACTTACTGACGAAAAAATCAGTAAGTTTTTTTAGTTATTTTATATGAGAGATACAAATAGAGAGAATGATGCAGTAAATCTCAACCTGAATATTAGAAACAAATGTTGTCAGTATGCTTTCAATAGTTTGCAATTTTTGTCAGTAAAATCTAGCGTATTTTCAATAATTTACTTCAATCAGCAAACTAGCATTTTCAAGGGAGTCTCACTTAGGATATCATTTTTATAAGCTTGATATAAAGCGATTCCAAAGATACTATAGCGCATGTAAGCGTTAAATGTTATAATTTTTATGAAGAAGACAAAGGTATATTTTGAGAGTAGGTTAAAATCTCTAGTTCATTTTGAAGCAATGATTTTAGGGGATCATCAGTAGAGTGATAGTGGAGATAATACTGCAAAACCAAAGGGAGTAAAGAAAATGTCAAAACTAACAAGTGCTGAGAGTTATACTTGGCAAATTATCCAAGAAAATTATGAAAAAATACCTCAGATTCCAATTTCGGAACTTGCAGAATTGGCACATGTTTCCATCTCAACTGTTAATCGCACTGTAAGAAAAAAAGGTTTTTCAGGATATGGCGAATTTCGTTATTCGATTCGTGAGAAAAAACTTCCGGAGATTAGTGGTTTTTCAACAGAAGTTTTAGGCGCGATTGCTAAAAATGAAGAAGAATTGCTGCAAACAATTAACAATATCTCAGCATCTGAAGTAGAGGAGGCGGTTAAGCTGATTCATGAGGCAAAAGAAATTAAAATCTTTGCCCGAGGTCTAACCATTAATGTTGCTAATGAACTTTTAAGAAAATTACAGCTTTTCCATAAAACCGTTAGTATTTATGATGACCCAAAACAGATTGCATATTATGCACAGTTTGTAAATGACGATGACTTAGTGCTTGCGCTTTCTCTTTCGGGTGAAAATCCTGAGATTAATATTCCCTTAAAAATAGTTAGACAAAAAAGAGGAAAAATTCTAGCATTGACAGCTGATGCAGAAAGTGAACTTACCGAGCTATCTGATGTTAGTCTAGTTGGATATAAAAGTAGATTAGAAGTGAACTATTTCGATCTTGATGTTCATAGCAGACTTCCTCTCTTTATCCTGGAGCGTGTACTAGTGGATGCCTATTCAATATATCAAAAGAGTAAACAAAAATAATATTTACTGACAATCTGTCAGTAATTTTTTTATTAAGAATTGGAAGTGTTTCCAAAGAAGTGTTTAAGAATTGGAAACTCTTTCTTAAATTTGAATGCTATACTATAAATGTGAGCGATTTCAAAAAAGAAATCTATAAGGAGGATTCCCATGAATAAGGGAAAAATGAAACAACGTTTATCGTATGCATTCGGTGCATTAGGGCACGATGTCTATTATTACTCAATCAGTACATTTTTTATAGCCTTTGTGACGGCTCAAATGTTTGCAGGTTCACCGCATGAAGATGCAATGATTGCACTAGTCACTGGTTTGGTTGTTATTATCCGGTTGATTGAAATTGTTTTTGACCCAATTATTGGTTCAATCATTGACAATACACAAACACGTTGGGGAAAATTTAAACCGTGGTTAGTGATTGGAGGGATTATGTCCTCTCTGATGATTATGCTGATGTTTTCTGACTTTTTTGGCCTAGCTAAAAGTGACAACCGAACATTGTTTGCAATCGTATTCATCATTGCCTTTATTATTCTAGATGCCTTCTATTCATTCAAAGACATTGCTTTTTGGTCAATGATTCCAGCCTTATCAGAAAAAAATTCAGAACGTGAAACTTTAGGAACATTTGCTCGTTTCGGTTCAGCTATTGGAGCACAAGGTGCAACAATTCTTGCTATCCCAATCACCATTGCCTTTACAAAAGGTGGACATATACAAGGTGCACGAGGTTTCTTTGCTTTTGGTGTCATAGCTGCCTTAGTTCAAGGAATTTCAGCTTTAGTTACTGCTTGGGGAACTAAAGAACAACAGTCAACAATTCGTCAACAAGGAACAAAAACAAACACACTTGATGTTTTTAAAGCTTTGGTAAAAAATGATCAGTTGATGTGGTTATCTCTTTCTTACATTTTGTTTGCGATTGCTTATGTTGCCACAACTGCGACACTGATTTTGAACTTTACCTTCGTCATCGGTAATGCAAGCCTTTACTCAATCACAGGGATTGTTGGATTTATTGGCTCAATCATTTTGGTTCCAATGTTTCCAATTTTAGCTAAAAAATTTGGTCGTCGTAAAGTTTTAACTGGGGCGATTATCTCAATGCTTGTTGGCTATATTTTATTTGCTGTCGGTAGCTCAGTTCCAATGACAGTTGCTGGATTAATCTTTTTGACTACACCATATCAACTCGTCTTCTTGTCTGTCTTGATGACAATTACTGACTCGGTCGAATATGGGCAATGGAAAAATGGAGTTCGTAATGAAGCAGTAACTCTTGCGATGCGTCCACTACTTGACAAGATTGCTGGAGCTTTCTCAAACGGAATTTATGGTTTTGTTGCAATTGCTGCTGGAATGACTGGTTCAAAATATATCGCAGGACACACTTATGGAGTGGCAACATTTAAACTTTATGCCTTCATTATTCCAGCTATCTTGATGATTATCTCACTTACCATTTATCTCTTCAAAGTGAAATTAACTGAAAAGCGTCACCAAGAAATCGTAGCAGAACTTGAAGAACGCTTCAAATAATAAATTAACTCACTGATATGACTGCACTTCTTAAAGTTCTAAAAATCATGTTATCCCCTATTTCAAGTCAGTTGAGGGAGAACAGCTTTATGATGATTCAAGTCTATTGGTAGAATGATGGAGCTGACAATAAGTTGGCTCTATTTGAGGAAAAGCATGAAAATTACAACAGCAGATTTTGGACTTGGTGCAAAACTTTTCACCATTGAAAATAAAATGGGGATGACCATCTCTTTTACCAACTTTGGCGCGCGAGTCGTTGATTGGAAAGTAAACGGAAAAAGTATCATTTTAGGATTTGATTCAGCACAAGAATATGTAGAAAAAGACATATTTCCCGGAGCAACCGTTGGGCGTATAGCTGGACGAACCAAAGATGGTATTGTAGTTATTAATGGAAAAACGATACAACTTGAGCAAAATGATTTTCCACAAGCCATCCACGGTGGAGCAAACCCCACACAATCGCAACTTTGGCAAGCTGAGACATTTGAAACGAAAGATACCGCTGGTGTGAAATATTTTCTTACTTTAAAAGACGGTGACGGTGGTTATCCAGGAAACCTTCAGTTTACAGTTATCCATACTTTTAACGAATTAGGCGAATGGAAAATAGAATATTTTGCCGTATCTGACAAAGACACGATCTTCAATCCAACAGGTCATGTTTATTTTAACCTCAGTGGTGACGCCAGTATTTCACTGGACAATCATCGACTCCAAATAGCCGCTTCGCGTTATGTTCCGCTTTTGGATAAGACAGAGGTTGTTCGCGGAGAAATTGACGATGTGACAGAGACACCGTTTGATTTTCGGGCAGACAAACTTCTTTCTGAAGCCTTTGTGAGCAATGATCCGCAAATCACATTGGTTGACGGACTTGACCACGGATTTGTCCTTGACGAAGTGAGCATGGATAAAGCACAAGCACGCTTATCACTTGATGATTTGAGCATTTCGGTTTATACGAACCAGCCAAGTATTGTTATATTCACCGCAAATTTTGGTGATTTAGGTACGATTTATCGTGGGAAAGCAGAAGTAAACCATGGTGGAATGACTTTTGAAACGCAAGTTGCACCAGGTTCACCACAAATTCCAGAATTGGGCGATATTTCGCTCAAAGCAGGTGATAACTACCATGCGGAAACAATCTATAAAGTAAACATAGGAGAGTAAAAATGTCAGTAGTAGTAGAAAACAGTACGATTTTATCAGCTTTGACAGAGAAATTTAAAACGGTCTTTGGTGGAGCGGATAATGTAGAATATTTCTTTAGCCCAGGTAGAATCAACCTGATTGGTGAGCATACCGACTATAATGGAGGTTATGTTTTTCCAGCCTCCATCACAATCGGAACAACTGGTTTGGCTCGTTTACGCAAAGATAATAAAATCAGACTTTTCTCAGAAAATTTCTCAGAAGCGGGAATAATAGAATTTGACCTTTCAGAAAGCAATCAAAAACATGATGAAAGCTGGTCAAACTACGTCAAAGGTATGATTACCATGCTGCAGGGAGCAGGATATACGATTGATAAAGGTTTTGAGCTTTTAATAAAAGGTGAAATCCCAACAGCATCAGGACTTTCTTCATCTGCATCACTTGAGTTGTTAGTCGGCGTCATCCTTGATGATTTATTTGACTTAAAGGTGCCTCGTCTTGAACTCGTGCAGCTTGGTCAAAAGACGGAAAACAATTTTATTGGTGTCAATTCAGGGATTTTAGATCAGTTTGCCATTGGATTTGGTGAAGTGAAAAAAGCGATTTTACTTGATTGCAATACGCTTAAATATGAAATGGTTCCTGTCGAATTGCGTGATTATGACATCGTCATCATGAATACGAATAAACCACGCGCCTTGACCGAGTCAAAATATAATGAACGGTTTGCTGAAACACGAGAAGCTCTGAAACGTATGCAAACAAAGCTTGATATTAAAGCGCTTGGCGAACTTTCAAACGAAGAATTTGATGCTAATGTTGGTTTAATTGGCGACGAAACACTGATTAAACGCGCTCGTCATGCCGTTTACGAAAACAACCGTACAAAAGTCGCTCAAAAAGCTTTTGTTGCAGGAAATCTGACAAAATTTGGCGAATTGCTTAATGATTCTCATGCTTCATTGAAAAATGATTATGAAGTCACAGGACTTGAGCTTGATACTTTGGCGGAAACGGCCCAAAAACAACCAGGTGTCTTGGGAGCTAGAATGACAGGCGCAGGATTTGGTGGTTGCGCTATCGCATTGGTTGCCCATGATAATGTTTCTACGTTTGAAAAAGCAGTCGGTCATGAATATGAAAAAGTCGTGGGTTATCCAGCAAGCTTCTATGTTGCTCAAATTGGTTCAGGGACAACAAAATTAGACGTAGAATAATTTATACTAGTTCACCTCTAAATCTGCATTAAACAGATTTAGTAGTTGAACTGCAGATATACTGCCTTGCGACGATTGAGAAAAGCTGTGCTTTTCTTATTCGCAACCTTGATGCAGTGCGTCATCTTCACTACGTTACGCTATCCATTCGCTCTAAGCCAGCAGAGCTGGCAAGGCGAAATGGTAAGCGCAAGAGGCGGTTTGCGTAGAGTGCAAAGGTTGCGACTGCGACTAGCTAGCTTGCTGGCGTAGCGAGCATCGCCAACGTAGCGCAGCGAAGTAACTTCTAAAAGGAACTTTTAGAAGTTAAACAGTATTAGATTGGAAGTAGAAATGTCAATATATCAAACCATTCAAGATTTTGTAGATTTGGCGCTAAAAAATGGAGCGATTGAAGCGATGGACAATATCTACTTGCGTAATCAACTCCTTCATTTTTTGGGACTGGATAACTGGGAACAGCCGAAAACAAGTGAAAATAAAAATCAGGAAAATTCTCTACTTATAATGGATGCGCTGTTAGACACTGCTCGTGAGAATCATCAGTTTGACGAAACAGAGTCTGAATTTTTCGAAGCTGCATTAATGGATTTTATCACCCCAAGGCCTAGCCAAATTAACCATGATTTTTGGGAAAAATATAAGAAAAACCCTAAAAACGCGACAGACTATTTTTACCATCTAGCGCGTGAAATTAATCAAGTCAAAACAAGAGATATTGCAAAAAATATCGCCTTTGTTCATCCGACAAAATATGGTGATTTAGAAATTACTATTAACCTTTCCAAACCTGAAAAAGATCCCAAAGCGATTGCAGCCGCAAAAGCACAAAAAAATTCAGCTTATCCTAAATGTGCATTATGTCTTGAAAATGAGGGATTATATGGTGGAAGTAATCATCCTGCAAGAAGCAATCATAGAGTGATTCGGATGGAACTTAATGGAGCAAACTGGGGTTTTCAATACTCACCGTATGCCTATTACAATGAGCATTCGATTGTTTTCAATGAAAAGCATCAGCCAATGAAAATTAATCGTCAGGCTTTTGAAAATTTGCTGGATTTTCTTGATGTTTTTCCTCACTATATGATTGGCTCAAATGCAGATTTACCAATAGTTGGTGGTTCAATCTTAACTCATGACCATTATCAAGCAGGACGTTATAACTTTCCGATGATGAAGGCTAGTATTCGTACGCAAATCCAACTAAAAGATTATTCCAATATCCATGCAGGGATTGTAAATTGGCCCATGTCTGTCCTACGCCTTCAAAGTGATAACAAAACAGAACTTTTAGCTGCAAGTACGGAAATTTTAAAGAAATGGCGTTGTTATAATGATGAAAGTTTGCAAATTACTGCTGTGACAGTTGATGGTGTGCAGCATCATACGATTACACCAATTGCAAGCAAAAATAAAGAGGGTTATATTATTGATTTAGTTTTAAGAGATAATAATACCAGCTTAGAATTTCCTGATGGAATATTCCATCCGCATCAAGAATTGCACCATATTAAAAAAGAGAATATTGGCTTGATTGAAGTAATGGGGCTTGCCATTCTTCCACCAAGACTGAAAACAGAACTTAAAGAAGTTGAGAAATATCTTATTGATGAACCAAATGAAATCAACGAAATTCATCTCCCGTGGGCTAAAGAATTGAGAGAAACACAAAAAATAAACCCAAAGGATGTTCATGAAACCGTTCAACAAGCAATTGGTGCTGTCTTTGAAAAAGTTCTTCAAGATGCAGGAGTATTTAAAGATGATGAAAAAGGTCAAGCTGCTTTTTATAAATTTATTGATTTTATCAACAACTGAATATAAATAGAGTTAAATGAGAGTATCGAAATAATTCTTATTTTGGTATAATTGAGTTCGCATGATTAGAAATGAGTAAAAAAGAGAAATTCCAGAACCTTTGCTACGCAAAAATCCTTGAAATTTCCTATCTCCATGCTTTCAGCACTATGCTGTCCATTGGATTGCCATTTGGCGTTGCTGCTTTAGCAGCTTACAGCCAATGCCTTTTGCTCTTGGGGCTTTAGCCCCTAAGCAAACGGACAAATGTCCTGTGGACATGCGAAGCTATGTGCTGAAGCACAAAGAGCCAAATGACATTTTTCATCATTTTGTGGCAATCATGCTCACATCTTGGTATAACTGAGTTCGCAACACCAGAAGCTATGAGAGAAGATAAAATGGAACCTGCTCTTTGAGCAGAACCACATTTTCCTATCTCTCTACGCTTCTTGACGGTGTTGCTCACATCTTGGTATAATGAAGTCAAAACTTATTCAGTGGGAGTTTCGTAAAATATTTGTCCATTTTCTCTAGTCGCTATCTTCGCTGCGCTACGCTATCCATTCGTTCTATCTCCACTTTGCTCCGCTGTCGATTTCACTAACCGACTGAAGTCGGAAGTTCAAATCGCAATCCAGCAAAGCTGGCAAGACGAAATGGTAAGAGCAAAAGGCGATTCGACTGATAAAAGGGCAACTCCCACTTACTTCGATAAATCTGTGAAACATGGAGGTGTTTATGACAGTTTTAGTACTTGGCGGTGCAGGCTATATAGGTTCACACGCAGTTGATATACTGCAAACGTCTGGTTATGATGTTGCTGTGGTCGACAATTTAGTGACAGGGCATGCTGAGGCAGTACCGCAGGCGGTACGTTTCTATGAGGGAGACGTCCGTAATCAAGATTTCCTTCGTGAAGTTTTTAGGAAAGAAACAAACATTGAAGGGATTATGCATTTTTGTGCCTATTCCCTTGTTGGAGAATCAATGCAAAAACCATTGAAATACTTTAATAATAATGTTGGAGGCGCTCAAGTTATCCTAGAAACAATGGAAGAATTTGACGTTAAGCATATCGTATTTTCAAGTACAGCAGCAACTTTTGGTATCCCAGAAGTAAGTCCAATCTCAGAAATAACACCGCAAAAACCTATTAATCCTTATGGTGAGAGTAAACTCATCATGGAAAAAATGATGAAATGGCAATCAACGGCGACTGATATGACTTATGTAGCACTCCGTTATTTCAATGTGGCTGGAGCTTCAAATGATGGACATATTGGTGAAGCACACAAAAATGAAACACATTTGATTCCAATTATATTGCAAGTGGCACTAGGAAAACGCGATTTCATCACAATTTATGGTAATGACTACAATACCGTTGATGGCACCTGTGTTCGAGATTATATAGATATGGAAGATCTGATTGATGCACACATCAAAGCATTAGAATATCTCAAAGCTGGAGGGAAGTCAGACCAATTTAATCTTGGGAGTTCACAGGGTTATAGTAATCTTGAAGTCCTTGAGACTGCAAGGAAAGTAACGGGTAAGAAAATACCAAGTAAAATTGGAGAACGACGGCCTGGTGATCCTGATGAGCTTGTCGCTGATAGTGCAAAAGCAGGGGAAATCTTACATTGGCAGGTAAAGCATGGTTTAGAACATATCATTGAAAATGCTTGGAAATGGCATAGTTCTCATCCAGAAGGCTACTAATGAAGTCAAGACTTATTCAGTGGGAGTTTCGACTCGCCACTGAATTTAGGGCACAACCTCTAGGTGTAACAACTAAGCGACCTGTACGCAGCTAAAGCTGCAACAGTCTGCTTAACATCTTCGATATGAGGTCACCCTGTCCCAGAAGCCTAAGTGCTAAAGCACTAACGCCCTAGGGCAGTCGGACGAAATTCAAAGCTTAGTGCTGCTTTATCTCCGACCTAAGAGGTCGGAGTATTAGCACGCACTTGTTTTGATAAACAGGAAAACAACACATTGAGTGTTGTTTTTTTGTGCTCAAAGTAGTAAAATCAAAAAAATAGAAAAATAAATTCAGAATTTTTTATAATAAATCTTATTTAGGAAACAATTTTTTCCTCAATATTAGTGGTTATGAGTGAAACTTTATTGATAAAGTAGCAACTTCAAAGGAGTCTAATATGTCTTTTTCTCTTCAGCAACTTAAATATTTTACCGAAATCGCACGCATTGGTTCGATAAATCAGGCTGCGGATGTTCTGTATATTACACAGCCAAGCTTGTCAAAATCAATGAAAGACCTTGAGGAAACAGTAGGAAGCACACTTTTCAAAAGGACAAGTAAAGGGATTTCTTTGACACAAGACGGCACCGAATTTTTAGGATATGCTAGACAAGTCCTAGAGCAATCTGATTTATTAGAATCTCGTTGGCTTAATAAACAACCCTCACGTAGACTTTGTGCCATTTCTACTCAACACTATGCTTTTGCAGTAAATGCTTTTGTCAATATGGTCAAGAAAACGCAAAGCAGTGAATATGAATATACTTTGCGCGAAGCGCGGACTTATGAGATTATCGAAGATGTGAAGGCACTGCGCTCAGAATTGGGCGTGCTTTATAAAAATAATTATAATGGGCAGGTGATTGATAAAATTCTTCGAGAAAATCGGCTCGTTTTCCATCCTTTATTTGTTGCAAAACCTCATGTTTTTGTGAGTTCGACCAATCCATTAGCAAGTAAAAAAACAGTGACTTTAGAGGATTTAGAGGAATATCCACGTTTGTCTTATGAGCAAGGCGAGCATAATTCCTTTTATTTTTCTGAGGAGATTTTGAGTACGATTTATGCGAAAAAGGATATTAAAGTGGGAGACCGTGCAACGATTTTTAATTTAATGATTGGTTTAAATGGTTATACCATTTCAACGGGGATTGTAAGTAGTGATTTGAATGGAGATAACATCATCTCTATTCCTCTTGCCGTTGAGGATCGGATTGAAATCGGCTGGATTTCACAAAAATCGGCGCTTTTGAGCCTTCAAGCCCAACTCTACTTAGATGAATTGAAAACTGTGGTTGCACCTTATGATGTGGAGTTGCAGGGGGAATGAAAAAATGGCTTGGTTGCGCCATTTTTTTGTTATTCAAATCTGATTTGGAAAGTGAGCGTCCCTCTGTAAATCCCAGCAGCGGCAGCTTCGGTTACATTGGGGGTAAAGCTCAGGTTAGAACCTGCTTCTTGATTTTGTTGTCCATTTACTTTGACAAGCGCTTCATCTAATCGGAGTGGGCGGTCATAGTAAACTGTGTTATGATCATAGAAAGTCCAATCGACTGCCATTGCGGAGCTGATATCGGGGTTAATATGGCGCAATGTTTTTGTAGCAGGAGCTCCTGCAGTTGCACCTTGGGCAAAGTCTGGATTTAAAGCTGAGGGGAGGCTTATTTCAAACTCTCCAACGTTTTGTGGAAAGGTAACGCCAAACTGAATCCAGAAGTGTTCTCTGACATCAATCGTTTGTGGGATGCTAATCCAACCGTAGGCACCAGAACCTTCAACCATTCCTGTTGCCTGTATTTCACGTGTGATGGTCTGTCCAGGGTGTAACTCTTCATCAGTGTAAGTGTAAGCATGAGTAATGCCTCCTGCGATGAGCATTCCAGCAAGCAGGCTTGCACCTGCTAAAAGTATTTTATTTTTCATAGGTTTTCCTTTCTAGGTCGAATGAATCAACCGATATATATTTTTGTGTTGATGACGGCATTGTTGTATTGGGTCAGACCGTCGAGGCTTCTTGCGTCAATGTGGATAGTGAGGGCGTGTTCGCCTTTGTCTAGCATACGGCTCATTTCCCAGCTTTCGAGCTTTTCTCCTGGCTTTAGGATAGGGCTTGTGAAGAGGATTTCCTCGCTGTCCTTAAGGCTGATGCTGTACTGAAAGGTTGCGTTGTTGATTTCAGGATTTTCGAGTGGCATTTGGACAATCTTGTCATGGCTGTCCACGTAGGTGAGTCCAATGACGGGAATGCGCAGCTGCTCGGCTGATTCTGCTGGGGCTTCGGTGGTGACTCCACCTGCTTGGATTTCGGGCTGAGGGCTTTCTTGTGGGCGATTGAAAGGACTGAAAAGCATTCCGATGATGAAAAATATCAGCAGCAGTAAGGAAAAACTGATGCGCTTTGTCCATTTGTTTTGTAAAATTTTTTTCATCGGCTGTCCTTTCTTAATGTAAAATTTATCTTCTTATTTAATTTTAACATTATTGTTTTTTTTTTTAATAATATACAAAAAACTCGGAATTAGTTTTCCGAGTTTCGTTTTTCTAGTAAATCGTAGTAAGTTTTCTTTTTCTGCTGTAAAAAGTCAATGTGTCCTTGAAGAATGTCTTTCTGTGCTTGCAAGAGGTGCTCTTGCTCAACGAGGAGAGCGATGCGCTGAATAATCGTGGCTTCTCCTTGTTTTCTCAAATCGGAGTAGTCTTTGATTTTGGCTAAGGTCATGCCAGTGGCTTTGGCGCGTGCGATGAATTCTAGCCAATGCAAATCTGCTTCGTCAAATTCGCGAAAATTGTTTTCGCCTCGTTTTGGTGAAATCAAGCCTAAGTCCTCGTAATAGCGGAGTGTTGGCACAGAGAGACCTGTGAGTTGAGCAATTTCTGAAATTTTGTATGTCATTTTCCTTGACCTCTAGTATGCTTTAGGGTTTATACTAATCATACCATAAGAAAGGTGGTTTTGAAATGAACAAAAAAGAAATTGGTTTGAAAAATCTTGCTGAGATTGATGGAGCAGCTGCGGAGGGTATATTTGAAGCCCTCAAAGATATTGCACCAGACTTGAATGATATGATGTTGGAATTTGCTTTTGGGACGATTTATGACAGAAAGTGCTTGGATTTCAAACAGCGTGAAATGATTACGATTACGAGCCTTTTGACACAAGGTGGTTGTGAAAATCAGTTGCGCGTGCATATTCAAGCTTCGCTAAATGTTGGACTGACGAAAGAGGAAATTGTGGAAACTTTTATTCATTGTGCACCTTATATCGGATTTCCTAGAGTGCTTAATGCTATTTTTGTGGCGAAAGAAGTATTTGAAAAAGCAGATTAATCTGCTTTTTTGATTTCACCTTTTTCAACATTAAAGATACTCAGACCATCAGGTAAATTTTTGAGGTGGTCAAGTGTTGTGGTGGTGATAAAGGTTTGGGTTTTATTGAGTGCTGTCGCGATGAGGTTAAGCTGACGGTGATTATCTAGCTCACTCATGACATCATCTAGGAGCAAAATTGGATATTCGCCAGTTTCTTCAAAAATTAAATCGATCTCAGCGAGCTTAATTGAAAGGGCAACTGTTCGTTGTTGACCCTGACTGCCAAAATCGGCGACATTAATCTCATTGATAAAGAATTGGAGGTCATCGCGGTGTGGACCAATGCTTGTCTGGTGACGGAAAATGTCGTGGTCTTGTCTGGCAAGAAGCTCTGAAGCAAAGTTTTCCTTGACATTTTGAACATAAGATATTTTTAATTCTTCGAGATTGTGAGTGAGCTGTTTGTGAATTTTTTTTGCATGATTTTCGAGTTTCTGGATAAACTGTTTACGTTCAATCATGATTTTGTTGCCATGCTCAAGCAGTTGTTCATCAAGAACAGCAAGAAAATTCTTGTCAATCTTGGATTTATCAAATTTTAGGTACGCATTTCGCTCTTTTAAGGCACGATTATAGCGCATACTGTCATAAAGGTAAATGGGACGTATTTGACCGAGTTCAATATCCATAAATCTGCGACGGATGCTCGGCGCTCCTTTGACGAGTTCGAGGTTTTCGGGAGCAAACATAATGAGATTGAGTTGACCAATATAGTCGGCAATTCGATTTTCTTTGAGATGGTTGACTTTTGCAATTCGCCCTTTTGTGGTAAGTTGGACCTCAAGAGGGACTTTAGTATGTGATTTTTCAACTAAACCAGCGACTCTCATTTCATCTTTGTTCCAACGAATGAGTTCTTTATCGTGGCTAGTTCTGTGACTACGTGTAAGCGCGAGAAAGTGGATAGCTTCAAGGATATTGGTCTTTCCTTGAGCGTTTTGACCGAGGAAAATGTTTAAATTAGGATGGAAAGTAAGTTGAAGGTCATCGTAATTTCTGAAATTTTTGAGTTGAATGTTGGTAAGTTTCATAGATTTAAGTCTGTCAGTATGCTGACAGGATTTTTGACTACTGACAGAACTTTGTCAGTATTTATCGAAATAAGTGCGTGCTATCTCCGCCTTGCGGCTAAGCAAACGGACAGCGTAGCGCAGCGAAGATAGCGACTAGAGAAAATGGACAAATGTTTTACGAAACTCCCACTGAATAAGTCTTGACTTCATTTTCTTCCTGGGAAACGTGGTGCTTGTTTTTTCTTTGGTTTTTGACTTTTATTTTCAATGTTGAGTTTTTTGACTAAGGCTTTAACACGCGCTTCCTCTATTTTGTCAGCTTCATGCTCTTTTATCGCTTCGTCAGTGGCTTTTTCAAATGTAACAGAAAGATTGAAGCTAGGAAATTCTAGGGTATCACCGTCACGTAATTTTTTTCCACGGCGGTTTTCGGCTTCGCCATTGTAAAAAATTTGCCCTTCGTGTTCAGCCAGAAAAAGTTTAGCTTGTCCACCTGTTGCAATTAGTCCGAGTTCTTTTAAGACTTTTCCTAGAGTGATATATTCTTCAAATAGTGTATATTTTTGCATAGCCTTATTTTAACATAATTTTTGCTTTTATTTCTGAAAAATTTATGGGAATGTTAGAATAAGATGAGGAGGGAAATAAATGATTAGAATTGGTATTTTTCTACATTTCCTTTGTGGAAGTGTTGCGGTTTTGGGTGGTATGGCAGGAATGAGCAATCCTGAGGGAGTCTGGGGATTGACGACAGAGATGCTGGTGAATGGACCTTTTGATAACTTTTTTGTTCCTAGTCTTTTTTTGTTTTTGGTATTGGGCTTGGGAAATATCTCGTGCGGACTGGTGGTTTTGAAAAATGAGTGTTTTTCAATGTTCAGCTTTATAGCTTTTGGAATGTTACAGGTGGCTTTTATTCTTGTCCAAGTTTTGTTGCTCTGGTCTTTTACACCTTTGCATGGTATTTTCTTGGGAATGGGTTTTATACAACTTGCGATAGGTTTTCGCTATCTTTTACAGAATTTAGTTAAACAAAATTGACTCTAAGGAAATACTCAGAAAAATCTGAGTGTTTTTTAATGGAAAAGGCGGACTAAATTATTTTAAAATTTGTTATAATAGAGCTTATGGACAGAGTTCATAATGGAAAGTGATAGTGAATTGGCGGAATATAAAATAGCAGATGGAGTAAAGCTCCATGTGATAAATGAAACAAAGTTTAAAACAGTACGGGTAATGGTCCGCTTTCGAGAAAAAATATCAGAAAAAAATTTGGGAAAACGTGTGATTATTTCCAATATGTTGGAAACAACGAATGCAGTATATACAACGGGAAAAGACTTTAGTCGCAAGCTTTCTTCGTTGTTTGGCGCAACTTTTACTACAGGTGTGTCAAAAAAAGGAAATCAGCATATCCTTTCGATTAACATGAATGTTGTGAACCCTAAGTTTGTGAACTTTGATACGCTGGGAGAAGCAATCTCGTTTTTAAAGACAGCTCTTTTTGAACCAGATGTCACAGGAAAAGCCTTTAATCCAACGATTTTCAAACGAGAACAGACCAATTTGATTCATTATTTGGAGTCTATGAATGATGACCGAGCGTATTATGCGAGTCGTAAGTTGGCAAATTTGTTTTTTGAGGATAAAGAGCAAGCATTGCCAAGTGTTGGAACGGTTGAACTGATTGAAAGAGAAACGCCAGAAGCAGTTTTTGATTATTATCAAAAATTGCTAAAAAATAATGCAACGGATATTTTTGTGTTGGGTGATGTAGATGAAAAACGCGTTGTTGAGCTGTTTTCAGATTTTGGTTTTACTGACAGAACGGCTGTCAGTGATGTTTTTTATTCACAGCTACTTACAGAAAAGGTGTCAGTGCTGACAGAAAAAAAAGAAACTGCACAATCTCTTTTACAATTAGGCTATCATTTGGAGGTGAATTATGGTGATGTGGATTATATGGCTTTGCAAGTGATGAATGGTCTACTTGGTGGTTTTGCACATTCAAAATTATTTGCTAATGTGCGTGAAAAGGCGAGTTTAGCTTATTCCATTTCTTCAACCTTTGACTCTTTTAGTGGTTTTTTCAAGATTTCTGCTGGGATTGATGCGGCAAATTTTGACCGAGCAAAACAGCTTATCTTTGACCAACTTTTGGCATTGCAAAAGGGAGATTTTACAAGTCATGAGATGGAGCAAACAAAAACAATGCTTCGTAATACTTATTTTGTAAGTAAGGATTCACCTTCTAATAATATCGAATTGGAGTTTGTGAAAGCTTTGATTCCAGAGCGTTTTTTGACTACTGACAGATTCTTGTCATTACTGACAGAAGTGTCAAAAGTTGATATTCAGCGAGTGGCTAGTCACTTGATATTACAGGCTGAATACTTTATGGAAGGATTAATTCTTCAGGATATGAAAGATGATGAGTAAGAGGTGAATTTGAAAACTAAATTTTACGAAAAAACGGGTGAAACCTTGTTTAGTGATGTCTTGTCAAATGGTTTGACGGTATATTATCTTCCTAAAGCTGATTATAACAGGACCTATGGCCTGTTTACAACCAATTTTGGTTCACTTGATACGACTTTTATTCCTAGAGGAGCGACTGAATTTCAAACTTTTCCAGAGGGAATTGCTCATTTTTTGGAACACAAGCTTTTTGAAAAAGAAGACGGAGATGTCATGTATAAGTTTGGTGCATTGGGAGCTCAAACTAATGCATTTACCAGCTTTTCCAGAACTTCGTATCTTTTTTCTACCAGAGAAAATAGTTACGAATGCACACAGCTTTTACTAGATTTTGTGCAAAAACCATATTTCACAGAAGAAAATGTTCACAAAGAACAAGGAATTATCCAGCAGGAAATCCAAATGTATCAAGATGATTCTGATTTTAGACTTTTTGCAGGATTGCTTGCTAAAATGTATCCAGAATCACCACTTGCAGCAGATATTGCGGGTACACCTGCAACAATCAATGCCATAACATCAGAAGATTTATATCAAAATTATGAAACTTTTTATCATCCTTCAAATATGAACTTGTTTTTGACAGGTCCATTTGATATTAACAAGATGGCTGATTTTGTGAAAAATAATCAAGAAAACAAAACATTTGTGAAAATCGAAGAAATCAAACGGCAACCATTTCAAGCAGAAAACCCTCACTCTTTTGAGCAAATTGAGCTAGAAGTGGCGATGCCCAAATTTGCATTGGGACTTCGAGGAGAAGATGAGCTTCCTAAGTCTTCAAAGGAATTATTAATTTATAAATTATCCAATCAGATTTTCCTTGATTTACTTTTTGGACGGACAAGTGAACGTTACGAAAAGCTCTATAATGTAGGGTTAATCGATGATTCATTTGGTTTCAGCTTTGATTTAGAGAAGCAATTTCATTTCTCAATTTTGACGGCTGATACAGAAAATCCAGAAAAATTAAGTCAAGCTTTGCAAGAAGCGCTAAAAAGTTATAAAATAGATAAAGATTTTAGTGTAGAGCATCTCGATTTGCTAAAACGTGAAATGCTTGGTGATTATTTTAGTTCTTTGAACTCTTTGGAATACATTGCTAATCAATTTGCATCCGAGATTTATGATGATTTGAACTTTTTTGATCTTCCTGAAATCCTAGAAAAGATAACACTTGATGTTATTGAAAAACACGCAGAAAAATTTATTAATGAAATGAAACAGGTAGAATTCACGATTTTGCCAAAATGAAAATCAAAATTTTTTGTGATTTTCTAAAGACTGACAAACCTGTCAGCACCTACCAAGTAAAAATGTATTTCTGTCAGTACTGACAGCATTCATCGCTGAAAGATTGATGAAGAAATTTCTCAAAAAGAAGTATACATCAAATTTTTGAGAAGCAGTGTTTTGCCTTTAAATAATAACCACTTTGCATGAGAGCGAAAGAGGTGGCTGATGCTGCGGAATATTTCAAAAAGTCACTGACAGACCCCTGTCAGCGCAATATCTATGTCGAGATTCCCAAAATCTCATAAAAAACAAGAACAGTTATAATAAAAAATCCATGTGTAGTACAACAACGAAGGGGGGACATGGTGGCAATCAAAACTATTGGACAAGTCCTAAAAGAAAAGCGAACAGCGCTAGGGCTTGGTCTTTCCGAAGCAGAACAATTAACTCAAGTACAAAAATTATATATCGTCGCATTAGAAACAGACGACTATAAGGCTTTGCCCGGGGAATTTTATATCAAAGCCTATCTCAAACAATACGCTGAAAGGCTTGGCTTAAATGCAGATCGAATTATCCAAGCTTACGATGAAGGAAAAGGTATCACAGTTGAAGATAAAGAAGATATTCAGGAAACCTATCATTTTGTGAAGCCAAGCGATAGGGTTGATCCTGAAGAAGAGGAGCCGAAGACGTGGCAGCATTATGTTCCTATTATCTCCTTATCCTCAGCAGCTGTGCTGATTTTAGTTGCTGTGGTTGTCGCAGTAATCATGAATCGTCCAGAAACACCAACTCTAATTACTAATGATTATTCAACATCAAAGAGTGAATCAGTCCAAAAATCTACCGTAGCAAGTACGAGCAAAACATCTGAAAGTTCAGTACCAAACATAAGGGTTCCTGATACAAAGATAGCGGTAACAGGTTCTGGCTCAGCGATTACAGCAAATATTTCCAATATTGAAGACCCAGTGAAAGTGGAGTTTTCCGTTGCTGATGGCAGTAATATATGGGTTGGAATGAGTAATTCTGACCTGACAGCAGCAGGTAAAACTCTCTCAAGTACAATGAAAACACTTTCGTCAGTGCTGACAACAGGAGTGACGAGTTCAGTGATTTCAGTTGGAACAGTAAATGGATTGACCATCACAATCAATGGTCAAAAATTAGATTTGTCACTACTTTCTACCACTGGTCCAGCAACAATTACATTACAAATTGACCGTACAAGTACAACGACAACAAATGCAACTGGTCAGTAATGTCGCAGTTACTGACAGAATTTCCGTCAGTATATGTATATAAAAGACAGCGTTTTAAATCACAAAACTTCATTTTTAGTTATCAAAAAAATACATTTGCCTTACGAAGCTCTATGATTAACTAAATTTTGAGTCAATGTTTTAAGGAGATTTATGAAACAGAAACTACCTAATCAACTCACCATATTGCGAATTTTTATGATTCCAATTTTTCTAATTGTACTCTATCTGCCCAAAGGTGCGACTATTGGTTCAACAAATGTTGCATGGATTGTAGCAGCAGTAATTTTTGCTGTGGCTTCTTTCACAGATTGGCTTGATGGGTATCTGGCTCGTAAGTGGCACGTCGTTTCCAATTTTGGTAAATTTGCTGATCCGCTTGCTGATAAAATGTTGACAATGACAGCTTTTGTCATGCTTATTGCCCTAAATCTTGCACCAGCATGGCTTGTTGCAATCATTGTCTGTCGTGAACTTGCTGTTACAGGACTTCGCCTTCTTCTTGTTGAGCAAGGGGGAACGGTACTTGCCGCAGCTATGCCAGGAAAAATCAAAACCTTTACACAAATGCTCTCAATCATTTTTCTTTTGATAGGTGACCCAGTTTATATCGGAACAATTTTACTCTATGTTTGTCTTGTTTTCACAATTTACTCAGGATATGATTATTTTGCAAAAAATATGTCAGTTTTCAAAAATGCAGATTAATTTATAAAACTTACTAAAGTCGCTTGCTTTGAGCGACTTTTTGCGTTACAATAAATGATAGATAGAGAGTGAGTGTTTGGTGAAAGCTCACAAGATTTGAAAGAGGCAGCTCTTATTCGTGACATGATTTCGATGATAACGTTATAATCAATCTGAGGCTCATTCGTGAGCGAATTTTAGGTGGTACCGTGCAAATTCAGCACCCTAGAGCAAGTGAGCTTTAGGGTGCTTTCTTTTTGAAAAAAGCGATTACAATCTAGAAGATTGTTTTTATCGAAGATGTTAAGCAGGCTATTGCAGCTTTAACTGCGTACAGGTCGCTTAGTTGTTACACCTAGAGGTTGACCCTAAATTCAGTGGGAGTTGCCCTTTTATCAATCGCAATTCCCCCACCAATGAAGTAATCACTTCAAGCAATAGGTTTGAAAGTTAAACAGTATTAATTGTTGCAGGTGCTATACATTCACACTTTAAGCGTTCAGCGCTTTAGAACATTTATCTCTTTACTTAACCGCAAAGCAGTAAGAGAAAAATAATCCTTTGCCGGCTAACATCCTATTTCGCATTACGAATTTAGCTCTCAGACTTCAGAAACAGTTCTAGTCGTTTTGGAGCTGTGAAGCAGAGATGTAACCCCATAACTCTGATTTAACCAAGCAAGTGTCTGCTAAATCCCCCACCTCTTTTAGGTGGAGGGATAAGCAACACTAAGCTTTGCTTTCGTTCTACTAACATCAGCGGTAGAGAAAGAATCTCCCACTGATGAAGTAATCACTTCAAAAGTTAGTTTAGGATATACTAACAAAAATATAATTTTTCATCATCTTGAAAGGAAAAAAATGAAACTTCAAAAACCCAAAGGAACAGCGGATATCCTTCCAGCTGAGTCTGCTAAATGGCAATATATTGAGGAAATCGCTCGCGCCGTATTTAATGACTATAATTTCAAAGAAATCCGTACACCAATGTTTGAAAGTTACGAACTTTTCAGTCGTGCCACAGGTGAAACGAGTGATATTGTTACAAAAGAGATGTATGACTTTGAAGATAAAGGTGGGCGCCACATTGCTCTTAGACCAGAAGGAACTGCTGGAGCAGTCCGTGCATATATTGAGAATAAACTCTATGCTCCTGAAATTATCAAGCCTGTCAAAATTTGGTATGAAGAACCAATGTTTCGATATGAACGCCCACAATCAGGACGTTTGCGACAATTTCATCAATTTGGTGTGGAATGTTTAGGAGTTAAAAATCCAGCTATTGATGTTGAAATCATTGCTATGGCAGATAGCTTTTTCCGTCAACTAGGTCTCACAGGCATCACTCTTTCACTCAATTCTCTTGGAGATATGGAAAGTAGAAAAACATATCGTAAAGCTCTGATTGACTATCTGACACCTTTTGAAACACAACTTTCAGAAGATAGCCGCCGTAGACTCCAGGAAAATCCTCTTCGTGTGTTGGATAGCAAAGAACCAGAAGATATTGACATTGTGAAAAAAGCACCATCAATTTTGGACTACCTCAACGAAACGTCAAAGAATTATTTTGAAGAAGTCAAGCGTCTTCTCGAAACTTTAAATATCAATTATACTATTGACTCTAATATGGTTCGCGGTCTTGATTATTATAACGATACAATTTTTGAGTTTATTGTTAACTTTGAAGGTAAAGATTTGACCGTTTGTGGCGGAGGTCGTTACGATGGATTAGTTGAGTACTTTGATGGACCAGCTACACCAGCTTTTGGGTTTGGTCTGGGGATTGAGCGTTTACTTTTAGTTGTTGCAAAACAAGAAATTGAATTTATACCTGAGGAAAATCTTGATGTTTTTATCGCAGTAATGGGGGATAAAGCAAATCTTGAAGCGACTAAGCTGACTGAATCACTTCGTGAACAAGCTTTCAAAGTAGAACGTGATTTTTCGAATAGGAAACTTGGTGCTCAATTTAAAACAGCAGAAAAGCTGGGAGCAGAGCTCATTATTACTATCGGAGAAGATGAAGTTCGTACAGGTAATGTTAAAATCAAACATAATCAGACACGTAAAGAAGTATCAACGACGCTCAAAGAAATCTATGAATCATTTGCACCAGTATTTGAAGAAATCTATGCAGATATAGAGAACTAAAAAAATAAAAAATGAAACCAAGACTTATTCAGTTAAAACATTTGTCCATTTTCTCTAGCCACTGAAGCGACTGATAAAAGGGCAACTCTAACTGAATTTAAGGTACAACCTCTAGGTGTAACAACTAAGCGACCTGTACGCAGCTAAAGCTGCAACAGTCTGCTTAACATCTTCGATATGAGGTCACACCTCCGCTTCACTTCGTTA
>Ga0099364_10000678_pt1 | contig 58282 bp, 44 predicted proteins | sample TergutTh196P3_FD_73070 | JGI IMG/M metagenome (GOLD analysis project Ga0099364, IMG submission 73070) | Microcerotermes parvus P3 segment gut microbial communities from Pointe-Noire, Republic of the Congo - Th196 P3 | ecosystem: Host-associated > Arthropoda: Insects > Digestive system > Gut ... | reverse complement strand
TCGCATCATGGCAGCGTCAACATGTCGGTTCGGGGCGGTTCGTACAGCCAAAACTTAGTATTGTTAGACGAAGCGCCGGTATTCAACCCCTCACATATTCTCGGCTTCGTATCGTCTTTCAATCCTGATGCTGTCAGTACGGTAGATTTGTACAAAGGCGTTCCGGCACGATATGGCAGTAAATTGTCATCCATAGTCGATATTCGTATGAAGGAAGGAAGCCGGGAACAATCAGGCGTATCAGGCAGCGTGGGTTTGCTCATGTCGCGATTAGCGGTAGAAAGCCCGTTTGCCGCCGGTCGCGGCTCATTGATAGTGGCAGGACGTATTTGTTATGCCGGAAAAGCAGGATGGGGCATGGCTGAATTAGGCGATGCTGTCGGCATCCGTACCGTCGAATTTCCTGTTAAAAAGAACAGTAAGTTGTGGTTTTATGACCTGAACATGAAAGCCAACTATACCCTCAACAGTAAAAATCGTATTTATCTGTCGTCTTATAATGGATTCGACCAATTCTTTGTACCCATCTTTTCAGGTGAATACCTGTTGGAATGGGGTAACCTGAACGGTACTTTTCGTTGGAATCATATTGTCAATCCATCGCTGTTCATCAACACATCGCTCATTGCAAGCAGGTTCGGATACAGTAATTATATTTTGAATGACGGCATGGCTTACCGATGGGATGCTGCATTGCGGCAAATAGAACTCAAAAGCGACGCCGACCATACACTAAACAGTCGGCTCAAACTTCGTTACGGACTGTCGCTCACCAACTATGGCATCCGTCCGGGCGATATCAGTCCGCGACGCTCCAATGCGCCGGTTACGCCATTTTCGCTCCAAAAAGAACGTTCGTTCGAAACCGGTCTGTATGCAGAAGCCGATTTGGAAGCGCTACCCGGTTTGCATCTTGGCGTAGGTGTCCGGCTGTCAACGTTCAGCAATATCGGCCCCGGAACGGAATATACGTTTCATACCTACAGCCGCCTGCCTGTCGATTCCGTCTTCTATGGAGCCGGACACATCATGCGTACTTTTGCCCATCTCAATCCCCGTGCTGCCATTCGGTATTCATTTGGAAAAGGTCATACCCTCAAAACCTCCTACACCAACATGGTGCAATACCTGCACAAGGCAAGCAACTCGACGATTGGCATGCCTACCGATATCTGGTTTCAGGCAAATAACACGGCGCCTCCGCAACTGGCGCATCAGTTTTCTGCCGGTTACAGTTTTTCATGGGGGAAAGGTTTTACGACAAGTATTGAGCCTTATTACAAACGTATGTACCGTCAGATTGATTTCCGTGATAATGCCGACCTGTTTGTCAACCCTTACCTTGCCGCCGAGATTTGCTCCGGCGAAGGGGAAGCTAAAGGCGTCGAACTGATGTTTGAAAAAATACAGGGCATGTTTACAGGGCGCGTCAGTTATACGTTAAGCGAAGCAACGCAGAAAATGGAAGGCGTCAACGAAGGTCGCCGATATGCCGCGCCTTACGACAGCCGTCATCACCTCACGGCATACACCGCACTCCGTCTAAGCGATAAATTGTCGGTTGCCGCATCGTTTCGCTATGCCACCGGGCGTCCCGTAACCATCCCCTCAGGCAGTTTCAATTACTTGGGAACCAACTTTGTAACCTATACCGAAAGAAACGGTTACCGTGTAGAAGACTTCCACGAATTGAACCTGAGCTTGACATGGACGCCAAAACCGCACAGGGAACGCTATCGCGGAAGTTGGAATTTTTCAATAATGAATGTTTATAACCGGAAAAATGTTTTCAGCTTGTTTACCGAACAAATGCCGGTCAATGCGACCGAAATCAACTTGAACGCTACCAAAATGTATTTGTACGGTATTCTTCCGATGATCAGCTATGAATTTAAGTTTTAAATGTCCGGATGCCCTGTGTCGGATACAACCGAACTGCGCCCGACACAAATCAGGGACTAAGTAAATGAAAAAAACAGGATTATTACTGATAGTAAAAAAAACGACTATCCAAATGTTCGGTTTTTTCAAAAAATCAAAAAAAATTTTCGTCGTACATCTTTTTTTTTGAAAAAAAATGCCTACTTTTGTCTTTTTAAATTTATGAAGAGAATGTTGTTGTCAATGTTAAAAAACGTATAAAAGTTAAAAAAATGAAAAAAGTGTCTGATTTTTTTATCAATGAAAATCACGTTGAATATGTGCCTGAAGAGGATTACAAAAATATAGAGAACGTGATTAGCACCGCTCAAGCTTTTGCTCGAATGACCTATCAGGGTATTTATATTATTGACTATTATAAACGAATTTTCCTGTATGTCTCTGATAATCCTCTTTTCTTATGCGGCATGAAGCCGGATGAAGTAAAAGAAATGGGTTATTCGTTCTATACGAACCATGTTCCTGAAGATGAACAAAGCTTCCTGTTGGAAATCAATCGCACCGGATTTCAGTTTTTCAATCAAACACCCATAGAAGATCGTATTAAATTATCAATTTCTTACGATTTTCATGTCCAAAACAAGAGTAAAAAGGTTTTAATCAATCATAAATTAACCCCTGTCATGTTAGATAAAAACGGAAATATTTGGATAGCAGCCTGTTACATATCACTATCATCTAAAAAGGAAGCCGGAAACATCGAAGCTCATTTGGACGGGAGACTTGATTTTTGGACTTATTCGCTTGAAAGTCATGCTTGGAAGAAAGAAGAAAACATAAGGCTGACAGAGAGAGAAAAAGAAATCATTTTGTTGTCAGCGCAAGGGTTTACAATGGAAGAAATAGCCGAAAATCTGTACATCGCTACAACTACCGTGAAGTTTCATAAAAACAAATTGTTTAGTAAATTACGCGTGAAATCAATATCGGAAGCCATCGCGGTTGCTACGAATCACAAAATGATTTGACCATGTCATTCAAGCCATTGATCGAGCTTCATAAAAACATCGTTTTCGTTGATGCCAATTAACAGATTGCGTGAATTGCCGTATTTTTTTATCGCCTCCGAATAGGTTTTTTCAAATTGATTGTTATAGACCGGTTGATCAAGGGCGTTGACAGGATTCAGTATGCAAATTTTCATTGGGGCGATGGAGGCGACCAAGTCGGGCAGGTCGTATTGTCCGATAACCGCGGCAGGCGACGACAGAGCGAATTTCGGATGATAGTTTTTTTCCTGTATGATAGACAGGTAAGATAACAAAGGGCTGATCAATGCAATCTGATGAAATTCTCTGTTGATAACAGCGGCATGAAGAAGATCGGCGGATAACGTTCCGCAGGCAATACCTGTCAGTGTGCCATATCTGCCCAGTTCCTTTATGAAATCAACGATGATTTTTATTTCCTCCATGCGTATCGCTAACGGACTTTTACGGGTTAGAATCCCTGCATACCAGATATTCAACGGCACACCCTGAATGAGGGCGTCTCCGCCAATATATCCTCCGCTTAACTCGCCAAAGCCATTCAAATCGGGCAGGTACACCTGATAGCCTTTTTGGATCAGCCTGTCGGCTAAGCCTCCCTTTGCAGCTGCAGATGCTTTGCCCCGATCATCCAATAACAAAGCGACCTTTCCGGTGTTGTCGCCCGATGATAATCGTAAGAGAGGAATATAATAATTACCAGTCCCTTTTATCAGGTATTTTTCGATAGCGCAGTCGTCGCGCCACATACGCCCCGAAAAAATAAAGTCTTTGGATAATACAGGTTCGTTATAACCGGTTATCAGTTTTGCTTTTTTAGCAATATCATTATGATAATCAGGGTTATTCTGCTTGGCTACTAATTCGTCGGTGTATTTTTGATTCAGACTAAAGATGGTTTCAACTGTTTTCAGGCTTGTTATCACCTGTCCTGTTGAGGTGACCCAAAGTTCTTTTTCATCAAAAAGTTCGACTTCTTCGTCTTTGGGATCACCGGGGTTATGCAGGTATTTCTGGAAGAAAGCATGGGTGGCTTCTCTGTTTTTCAGGGTGTTGGCATGTCCTGCGTCGTCTTCGACCATCATTAGATTGTCGGGCGCTCCAAAAGCGGCATAAGCGTTTTGGGCTTCCCTGAATACATCACGGGCGCCCTGTATGCTGAAAATATCCTGCGTAGTGGTCACCATTAGCGTTGGTTTGGGCGCTCTGATTTCGATCAAATCGCTTAAATCAAAGTTTTTCTTCAGCGAATACATCAAAATCTGTTCAGCATCCTGGGGACCTCTGGAACGTAATAACTTGTCGAATGTGGTGATGTAACATTCGGGTGCTGCGGCCAATATCCGCTCATCCATCGCTGCAATATAGGCGGTTTGCGTACCACCTCCCGAACGACCGGTGATCCCGATACGCGCCCCGTCGACTTCTTTCCGACTGATCAAATAATCGACAGCGCGGATGCCGTCCCAAATAAAATAATTAGCAGGCGACAGCCCGGAGATAAATGATTGTGTTCCAGGATAGGAATGTTCATGCGTGGGGCCAAATATGCTTTTCCCCTCTGCATCGAAATATTGGATTCGTTCTCCCTGTCCGATAGGGTCGATTGCTAACACAATGAATCCTTTTTTTACAAGATTCAATATACTTCGTTGATAGCCTTCCTGCCTGAATCCATTGTTACTGTGGCCGCAACAATAAATAATAGCCGGCAGCTTTCCGTTTTGTGAGGCCGGTAGTTTCCCGCTTTTTGCAGTGGGTAGGAACAATGCCGCCGTAACATAAAATCCGGGTCTGGATTCAAAGTATAGTTTTTCAACGATGAATCCGTCTTTTTTGATCGTACCTGTTATCTTCGGGTTTAATGGCGTTTTGGGAGGAAATTCGCCGACAATTTCTCCCATTGTCTTTTTGAGTTCGGCTTGACGGTTCACCCAATCGTTTTCTGTTTTTAGTCCGCCGACATACGACCGGCGTTCATTTATTTGGGTGAAAGCATACGTGCAAATGTGGTCGTATAAGGCGTTGGTCATATTGCCGTTAAACGACCAATAACTGTTGACCGTAAGGTCTTCCTGGGCATAAGTGTTTATATATGCGGCGAAGAGAATGAGGGGGACAAGATGTTTCATGAATTAAGAATAATAGAATTTTCAGATTACCGTAGACTTTTTTTGTGTGCAAAGGTAATCATTTTATTTTGAGAAAACCAAATTATAAGATAAATGTGCGGACGGGATGTCCGCGTACCCAGAACTTTTTATATAGAAGGTACGAATAAAAATTATTATTTCTAAAAACTTGGTTGTTTTAAAAATATTTTTCATATCTTTGCGCCGTATTTTCATGATTTCTCCTGGATTGCTTCGCAGGTTCGCAATGACGAAGCGTTTTCTCCCGTCATAGGTAGCTTGCGAAGCAATCCAGAAGAATATACTGTAAATCATTATGGTTTAGCATGAATAATATCGATTACGCTTTTTGAAACATTTAAAAATAATTTAACTATGTATGGACACAGAGCATTTTTAATAACAGGCGGCGAAAGCCCCGCCGACATTAAAAGCCTCATCAAGGGAGGCTATGAAGTATTGGAATGTAGTTTTAATTTCAATCAAGACATTGACCGGACAGGAAAGGCATCTACAAGGGTTAAAAGTGGGACTTTGGATGTAAAACTATCGGAATTACCCAAAAATGACTTGATTGACTGGGCGTTAGATTCACGCAAGTATATGGACGGTATGATTATTGTTTTGGACCCTGACAATCTTCCGTTAGAAAAGGTGTTTTTTAAGAAAGCCACCTGCATTGATTTCGGCATCGACTATACACTGAAAGGTGATAGCTATACATGTACCAAGATGATTATTCAATCAGAGAAGATGATAGTCGGCGATGGTATAGAATTTGAGAACGAATGGGTGAATGACTAATAAAAATGAAGCGATTATGTTACCTTTAGCACACATCAAAGCAGAATTCTCCATGGATGGAGAAACCTATGAAGTAGAACACTTCGATATAAATTTTAAGCAACCGACCGATTTCAGAGGCCAGCCTCAGCATGAGATAGGAGGTGGAAGGATAAGTATTCATATCTCTCAAATACCATCAAACAACTTATATCTCTGGGCTAAAACCTCCACACTCCGTAAAAACGGAATCCTGCTTTTCCAGACCGATTTGGGAATGACCGTAATGAAAGTAGAGTTCTTCAACGCATACTGTATTTTCCTGACACGAAAAATCAATGCTTTTGATGGTACAAATACTATTTTGGTTATTGCCCCTGAATTTGTGAAAATAAACGGCATCGAACACAATAATAATTGGGCGAAATGAGAATTATCAAAGAAGGTGAATTTTTAGCTCGTGTCAGACAGGGTATTAGTCTAGGAGATTGCTGGGTTAAAACCAAAAATGGCATTTATCCATCATTCAATAAAGATATAACATTTGAAGTAAAAATAAATTACTTTGAAAGTTCTATTGTTCATATGAACGTTTGCGCTTGTTCAATTTTTACCAGCAATAATAACTCCTTCAATTTCATGGCTCCTACGAGTATGATAAAAGAAGAAACGGATTCTGCGACTGTCCCCGCAGGTGGAGACCCGATTTATGCTAAAAACTTCTGGGGAAAAATTGAAAAAATAGGCGAAGATGGAGAACGTGGAAATGATTCATATCTTGTTAAGGGGGAGGTTGCAAAAAAAGTAAAAGCAGCAACAAAAGCGGGAAATCTTTATACAGACGATTTGTCTGAAAGTAAAAATGTAATGCACATTCCGACAGGTGAAAAATTGGAGGGCGTTAAAAAATCATTTGATGATACTTTATCATCACAAAGAGAATACGGCGGACATTCTAATTATGGAGACACTAGTGTTACTCATTGGGACGAGGGAGAAGCTGCCATTGCATTTACGGATCAATTCGGAAATAAGGGTGCAATGGCGTCTTTAACTATGTTTATTGTAAATGGTGTAAATATTATGCCTGATAACGCTGCTAATCTTGAAATGTGGTGGCATGTACACCCAAAAACAACTGTAAACGGCATTAAATTAGGTAATTCAAACCCATCCGATGCTGATTTTGATGCACAAAAACTTATGATAGAAAAAGGTTACAAAGGAAATACTTTTGTTATAGGCACAAGAGACGAAAAAGTAACTTTTTTTAATAAAGATGGCGTTTTGATAACTGTTAAATGGTCGGACTTTTTAAGGATGGGAGGGCAGAAATAATGAAAAAATGTATTTTAAAAATGCCCCTGTTTTTAATGTCTTTTTTTTTAATCTCTTTTACAACAATGAAATCCAATATGATACACAATAATATTAATAAAAATAAAAAATTCACCCAAAAGCAGGTTAATATTTTATTGAAGAAAAATGGGAATGTTTTTTACTTGGAATCTTCTTATGCCACATTTTCAATCGTTTGGACATACAGTAAAAATGGAATTGAAATTTATCGTTTGGCTAAAGGAAAAATTTTTAAAAAAGAAATATTTCCGGAAAAGGAATGGTTTCAAGATGCGACTATCGCAGTTGATGAGATTTATAAAAACTGCTTGGTTGTTTTAGACGGCGACAGGTTTGGATTTAAATTAAATATTGATGGTAATATACACGAAGACAGTTATACTACAAATATTGATTGTATGAAACAACAAACGTTTAAATCAGATTTTTTGAATAAAATAGTTAATGATATTAAGACCTACAAGATGTGGGAAATAATTCTATAAAAATTTGCCATTTTAATTGTTCTCATTGATTTTCACCATCATTTCTTTGAGTAACACCGGGAGTGCTTCGCCCTTCGTTTATATACTTTGTCAGGAGCGATTGCAACTCAGCTGACACTTCGGGATATTTATCCTGTACGTTTAGTTTTTCGCCTACATCCGCTCGCATATCATACAATTGGATTTTAGGGGCATCAGGCGATTCCTCGCCGGGACGGGGCGAACTCCAACCACCTGACCCGCTTGATAATAGCAGTTTCCATTGTCCTTTGCGAATTGAGAAACTGCCATTAATCGAATGATGTACGGTCGCTTCGCGTACCTGTTCCTTGTGGTTCGTATGGAATATTAACGGTAACAGGCTGAAACTGTCTTCCGCTTCGTTATCTTTTAACCCGTATGCTGTAAGTTCTGCAAAAGAAGCCATGAAGTCAGTCAGACAAATGGTTTGGTCTACTACATGCGGCTTAATGCGTGCAGGCCATTGTACCACGCAAGGGATACGATGTCCCCCGTCATACAAATCCGCTTTTGCGCCGCGATATACATAACTCGGATGATGTCCGTGTTCGGCCAGATACGGAAAATCTGCCCATGGCGAGCACCCGTTATCGGAAGCAAACACCAACAGGGTATTGTCAGAGATGCCGTTTATTTCAAGCGTCCGGATTATTTCACCAACTACGTGGTCGACCATCAACACAAAATCGGCGTAAGGGTTCAGCCCTGATTTCCCCTGAAATTCTTTCACGGGAAGAATAGGCGTATGTGGCGCCGGTAAGCAGAAATAGAGGAAAAACGGTTGCTCCGGTTTCGCTTTTTCGTTGATATATTTTAAGGCTCTCCGAGTCAGGTTTGGCAGGCAATCTTCATGAAAAAAATCGCTCGCTGTCTCTCCTGCGCGCCAATAGGAGCCGTCGGAGCCTTCCATCCCCACCGCAATATTGTTCCCAACGGTGACACGGTCGGGCAAAGCGGTAGGCCGGTCGTTTTCTACATACACGTAAGGGGGCATATCCAACGAACCGCTAAAACCATAAAAATAATCAAAGCCGCAACTAACAGGCCCGTTTGCTATCGGACGCGAAAAATCGATACTGTCGGCTCCCTTTTTGGCCCAATCCCAGCCCAGATGCCATTTTCCGATACAGGCTGTATGATACCCTTGTTGCCGTAACATTCCGGCCATGGTAGTACGCCCGGGGGAAATCAACGGCTTTGAGTATCCGTCCAGTACGCCCGATTTTAAGGTAGTGCGCCAACAGTAACGTCCTGTCAGGATGCCATAACGTGTAGGCGTACTTACAGCCGAACCGGAGTGGGCGTCTGTAAAAGTGACGCCATTACGGGCAATTCTGTCGATGTTCGGCGTGATGATTTTACTGTCAGCGTTCAATGCCGAAATATCCCCGTATCCAAGATCATCTGCAAGGATAAAGATAATATTAGGCGCATTTTTTTCTGTTTTCGAAGTGCATGCGGCTAAAACCGTCATTGCGCTTATCCCAAGAAGCTTAATATTCATAAAAATCAATTATTTAAATTTCGTGCAAAGATAGTATTTTTTCACCGAATACCGAATAATTACCGCAAGGAGCGCAAAGGTTTTTCGCAAAGTACGCAAATCTATTTGCGCACTTTGCGCCTTCTTGGCGAACTTTGCGGTTAATAATACTTTTCGATGTTCGCTGATAGTAAAATATTATTCTTACCTTTGTGCAATTTTATAAATGATTATGGATACACAAAAAGAGAAGGTTTGGACGGATAAACAGTTGAGAAGGAAAGCAAAAAGCGTGCGTTTTTTAATGTCGTTGCTGAGCAGGTCGGCTTTAAAAAAGAAAAAACGGATCGCCGGAGCTGAGCGGTTTCTAACTACCGATGAAGGAATCGTGCGGGTGTTGACCTATAACATGGACAATCAGGAACGGTTGCCGTTGTATGTGAATATGCACGGCGGCGGATTTGTGCTGGGGAACGCTGAAATTGACGACCCGTTTATGCCTGTCATTGCCGGAGAAGCAAATGTTAAAATCATCAGCATTGATTATAGTCTGGCGCCTGAATCTCCGTTCCCGAAAGCGCTGAACGAATGTTATGCGGTCGTAAAGTATGCCAGGCAACATGCGGATGAGTTCGGGATAGACCCTGATAGGATTGCGGTAGGCGGTCAAAGCGCAGGCGGGAACCTAAGCGCAGGCATTTGTCTGTTGGATAATGATAAAAAAGAATTGGACATCAAATGCCTGATATTGGATTATCCGCCGTTAGACCTGTATACGGATGCGGGACTTAAGCCGTTGCCGAAAGGGGCGCTGCCGGTTTTTGCGTGCCGTATCTTTGACGCCTGTTATTGCAATGACAGGAATGTACGTAAAAATTCGCTCATTTCGCCTGTATATGCCACCGTTGACGAAGTGAGCGCTTTCCCGCCGACACTGATTATCACGGCAAACCGCGATTCGCTTTGCGGCGAGGGGGAGCGATTCAGAGATAAACTGATAGCGGCTGGCGTCGAAGTCACCCACAAACGATTCGACGATATACATGGGTTTAACCTGAACCCCGGCGCGAATGCGGACGAATCGTGGCAAATGATAATTGATCATATTAAATTACTAAACACCAAATAATTATGAAACACATACTTTTATTATGCTTTATGACATTTATTGCTTGTACATCAACCGAAAAACCCTCCGTCACCGTTGAAGACTGGGGGACAGTAGATTCACAACCCGTGTACCTTTTCACGCTGACCAATTCCAATGGTATAACGGCTAAATTCACCAATTACGGCGGTACTTTTATAGCGTTTTATACTCCGGACAGAGACGGGATTATGGAAAGTATCGTCCTTGGCCCGGCTACCTTCGATGAGATGAACAGATTCCCGACGCCGGGTAATACCATCGGACGCTATGCCAATCGTATCAGCAATGCGAAGTTTACGCTCGACGGTGTGGAATATACCTTGGCCGCCAACAATGGAAAGAACCATATCCACGGCGGAATAAGGGGGTTTAGCCGCAAAGTGTGGGAGGCGACGACTGCCAATGATAAACGCTCGGCCACCCTGACGCTTGTATACCATGCCGCCGACATGGAAGAAGGTTACCCCGGCAATTTGAAGACTATAGTTGACATTGTACTGAACAACGACAACGAATTGCAGATACGCTATACAGCTACTACTGACAAGGCTACTGTTCTCAACCTCACCAACCACGCTTACTTCAACCTCACGGGTGCAAAGGAAGATGTACGGGGTCATCAGGTCAGGATTTATGCAGATGAGTATACGCCGACCGACGACGAAAAAATACCTACAGGCGAAATAGCGCCTGTGGCAGGCACACCCCTTGACCTGCGCCAGTGGACAACCATTAGCGACCGCCTGACGGAACTGCCGGCAGGTTTCGATAACAACTTTTGCGTGAAGGCCACGCCCGGTATCCCCGTGTTGGAAGCTAAGTTTTATGATCCTAAGAGCGGTCGTCTGTTGCAAACCTTTAACACCTTACCGGCAGCCGAATTGTATGATCCTAAAAGTGGTCGTTTGCTGCAAACCTATACTACCGAACCCGCAATACAATTTTACACTGCCGGCAGGACGTTCAGAGGCGCTTGTTTCGAAGCGCAACATTACCCCGATTCGCCCAATAACCCGCAATTCCCGACAACAATACTGAGGCCGGGCGAAACATATACGCAGGTTACTGTTTATAAAACGGGGGTGAAGTGACTCCGTCATTGCGAGAAAAATGAAAATAACGAATTTAGCGCTATTTGCCGGAATGATTGTATACGGTTCGCAAGCGCAGCAAGTCAATTATTTGGAAAATATTTACGATTTTATCGAGAATACGTCTGTATTTGAATTGAATCAGGAGGAGGGACGCAGTTATTTCATCCCTGAAAAGAGCATTTCCTTAAACGGAGAATGGAAGTTTTTCTACGGTGATACGCCTGAAAAAATTCCGGCTAAATTTTTTGAAATGACTTTTAATGACCGGAAATGGGATTTGATAAAAGTTCCTTCCAACTGGGAAATGCAAGGGTTTGGCGACAGGCTGTTCCGTAATGTGACAGCTCCCTTCAAAGCCAACCCACCGTTTGTTCCACATGAATATAACCCGACCGGCGCCTACCGGAGAACATTCCAAATACCAGCGTCGTGGAAAGGCAGACAGATTTTTTTGCGGATGGAAAAGGTGGCGTCGGCTTCGTTTGTTTGGATCAACGGAGAGGAAGCGGGATATAACGAAGGAGCGCAGGAACCGGCGGAATATAATATTACCCGATTTGTTAAACCCGGCAAAAATACCATAGCCGTGCATGTAGTGAAATATTCGGACGGGTACTACCTGGAAGGGCAGGATTATTGGCGATTGGCAGGTATATTTGATGATGTATGGATATATGCGACGCCCGCAGTTCGTTTGTTCGACTGGCAGGTGGTTACCGACTTCGATGAAATGTATGCAGACGCCATGCTGGACTTGACGGTTGATGTAAAAAATTACTCGAATGAACCATCGACAGACTTTCAGGTGAAAGCAATTTTGCGGGACGCGGCAAAGCAACCGATTGTCGAATTAATGAGTGAAACGTTCAAAGTGGATCAAAAACGTCTTACCGGCGGGGAATTTTCATCGGATCAGCCGGGGAAGAAGCAATTGAATTTAAAGCAATTGATTAAAAACCCGAAGAAATGGACTTCGGAAACGCCGGATTTGTATTCATTAGAGATACAGTTACTGACTTCATCAGGAGAACGGCATGATGTAGTCCATACGATGATTGGCTTCAAAAAAACGGAGATACGGGGAGAGGTGTTTTATCTCAATGGCGTTCCCTTGAAAGTGAACGCCCAAAACTCACACATGCAGCATCCTGAATTGGGGCACACCATGGATGAAGCGACTATCCGTAAAGATTTTGAGATATTGAAAAGGTTCAATTTTAATGCGGTACGAACGTCGCATTATCCGCCGGTCAACCGCTATCTGCAGTTAGCCAACGAGTACGGTATCTATATCATCGACGAAGCTGGAACCGAATCGCATGCCACAGAATATGTATCAGGGCGAAGCGATTTTACGGAGATGTACCGCGAGCGTGTCCGGCGAATGGTACTGCGCGACCGTAATTATCCGTGTGTATTATTCTGGAGCGCCGGCAATGAATCGGGGGAAGGTTTTAATATCAAAGAGACAATCGAAGAGGGGCGAAGATACGATCCTACCCGTTACTGGATGTATGGCGGCAATGCCTACAAGCATCCGGCGGAAGATATTATCGGCCCGCGTTACCCGACGCCCATAGAGTTGGAGATGATAACAGGTATTATCCCCGACAGTACGGACATACGGCCCTCTTTTATGGATGAATATCTTTCGGTCGCTGGAAACGGCGGGGGAGGAATGGACGACTACTGGCGGGTTATCTATTCGCATCCGCGCCTGATGGGTGGCGCTATCTGGGATTTTGTAAGTACGGGCATCACCGAGCGGATTCGTTCCATAGAAGATAAATCCCCTTATGGTACGCCCGCCCATTTAATGGGGAACGCCAGATTGGTGAACGGCCTGCATGGAAAAGCATTGGACTTGAACGGACACGACCAGTGGGTGGAAATATATCGTCAGGCAAACCTTGAAATAACGACCGACCAATTAACGCTGACCTGTGAAGTGTTCCCCCGACAATTGGTAAGCAGTTCAGGGAGTTTTTTAACGAAAGGCAGTTATCAATTCGGTTTGCAGCAGCAAGGAAAGGATTCGCTGGATTTTTATATTTATACGAACAGAAAGTATACGCTTCGCGTCCCGCTACCCGAAAACTGGGAATATAACTGGCATCGGTTGAGCGGCGTGTATGATGGAAGCGCGATGAAAATATACATTGACGGACAAGAGGTTGGGTCCCTACCGGCAAGTGGGAATATCACCAATTTCCCGTTCCCCGTTAATATCGGTCGTAATGCGGAAAGACACGGTCAGGAAACGAACGTATATATCTGCGATGCAATCATAGATAATGTTGGTATTTTTACAAAAGCCGTCTTACCTGAATCGCCCTCCCCGTCATTGCGAAACAGCGAAGTAATCTGGGAATCGGCTGTCCTATGGTTGGATTTCGAAAAGGAAACCGAAAATGGCACATTCTTCAGTTATGGGATAGGCGCGCGTACGTATGGCAGTATCTGGCCAGACAGAAGGGTGCAACCCGAAATGTGGCAAATGAAAAAAACGGTTCAACCCATTTCAGTTTCGCTGATTGACGCAGAAAAAGGATGGGTCGAAGTTTGGAACCGCAATCATTTTACCGACGCCTCCGTCTATCAAACACGCTGGTTCCTGGAATCCGACGGTGATGTCATTGAAGAAGGTGAAATAGAATTCCAAGTACCGCCGCTCACACGGAAACAGTTCCAAATCCCGTATCATAAACCTTTTATCGTACAGGGAAAAGAATATCGCCTCACGATCAGTTCTTCGTTGAAGAAAGATGAAATATGGGCTTCGGCCGGGCATGAGGTGGCATGGGATCAGATGGAACTCTGGAATGGGGGAAAGGATGAAAGGGCGAATGGGCGAAAGGGCGAATGGGGGAATGGGGGAATGGGCGACAAATCGTCGGAGATGTCTGTAAATCAAATCGCTGGTATGCTTTCATTTGAAGAAACAGCTACAGGGATAACTGTGACCGGTTCCGATTTTACCTGTATATTTGATAAAGCAGGCGCTTTGTCGTCTATTCGTTTGAATGGTAGGGAGTTGCTGATATCGACTGTCTCTCTTAATTGCTGGCGCGCTCCGTTAGCAAATGAGTTAGACGAATGGAACGCATCGAATGCCCGTTCAGGCAATTGGCGGGAAGGGTACGGACAACATCTTGCTACCGAATATTATTCGTTAGGTTTAGACAGGATAGCTACCTGTCGGATGTCGGTAACCGCTTATAAAAAGGAAGATAAAATTTATATACAAGCGCGTAATCTTTCGTTGTTGGGCGTAGAAAGCACGGATAATTTAGACCGATATATTCGCGGAAGGTCGGTTAGCGGATTTGAAAACCTTTATACTTACACGATTACAGCCGAAGGGGAAATAACGTTACATCATACGGTTACTCCGCAAGGGCGGATGCCGTTGTGGCTGCCGCGTATCGGATTGACGATGACCTTAGATAAAAGCCTTACACAAGTGGAGTGGTATGGACGCGGTCCCCAGGAAAACTATCCCGATCGCAAAACCGGTTACAAAACGGGCGTTTATGCTTCGACCGTCAAAGCCATGTACGAGCCGTACCTTATCCCGCAGGATTATGGCTTACGTACCGATAACCGTTGGCTTCGGATGACAAATGACACAGGCGACGGTTTGGAATTTTCAATGGACCAGTGGTTTAATTTTAACACCTACCCCTATTCCACCGAAAACCTGACAAAGGCGACTTACACCTATCAGTTGAAGGAACAAGACGGCATCACATTAAACTTAGATTACTCAACCTCAGGCGTAGGCTGTACGGCGCGCGGCATTTTCCCCGCCTACCGCACCTATCCCCAAGTCTACGAGCGGGAGGTAAAAATTAGATTGCTTCGGTTTAATAAATAATTTTTTTATTTATTGAAAAAAATAATAGGTATATTTGCAGGTCGAATTTATTTTTTGTGGACGTTTATGAACAGGTATATCGTTTTTTTATGCTTCTTTTTTGCTTCATGGTCTGGCTATTCGCAACAAAAGGATACGCTGAAGGTGAACCCTGCGTCTTCGTCGCAACAAGAAACGGAAGAAAATAAATTGAACATAGAAACGCAGGACATTAACCGGAACAAGACGCTTATCGGGCCGCTGCCGGAACGAAGCCGACCGAATCGTTTTTTGGAAAATGAACTGCCGGAAGCAGTAGCAAAGGAAAAAATAATTGACGAGGGGCAAAATCTGATAAATCAGGATTCGTTGCCGTCGATTCAGCTTTCGGACAGATTCGTAAAAGAGCTGAAGGCGGCTTCAAGGATTTATCATAAAAAAACGACTGTCGACGATTCGCAGTCATTAGCTAATCCACATATAAGACTGTCATTTGACGATATCCTGTGCTTTCTGTTCCGACCTGACTTGCGGGAGAAAATGAAAAATAAAAAACGCTTGAAAGCCTATAAGTCCTATTAGTCAAATATACTTTGCATGACGGCGAGCGACTTTATCTCGGGAAAGTCGGCTAAGTGAAACCGGAAATATTCGAGGATATGCCGGATGATTGCAGCGCGCTCATACCGGGTGAAGGTATAGAGCGCCATGTTTTCATAGTTCATGCGCAATAGTCGCTCGAAGACGATACTGTCATTTTTGCTTAAGAAGTTGCGGTGCGTCGGAACGGTCTCAGAAAATACGCCGTTTATCAAATCAAAATAACTGTTGGCCTTGAACGATTTATTGCCGGGACGGATACCGAGAAAAGCGGATAGTTGAAGTAAAAATGTGAGATGAAAGTTGGCTACTCCCGCGTCGGCTATCTCAAGTATCCTGATCGAACGGCACAGGAAATCGAATAATGCCTGGTTCGCCTCTTTCTCCTGAATTGTCCGGTAAAGGACTTCCGAAAGGAACAGTGTGATGACGTTTTTTACGGGATGAAAACGCAGTTGCGTCGTGACCAAACCTGATTTGGCTTCTTTTATGCGTTGAATATCACGGTTGTTTTGATGTTCGACTTCTAAATCCAATAAAGAGAGCGGTTGCATTAAGGAGCGCGACACATTCGCTTTTTTACTGCGGGCGTTTGTTGTCAGGTAAGCCATACGTCCGAACTCTTCCGTATACATCGTAACTATCATATATTTATCGTTGTACGGAAGGCTATGCAATACGATTCCTTTAGTTTTGTGCAACATCGGTTCTCTATTTTCTGACAAAAATAAATAAAATCCGCGTACCCTGTGAATGTGAATTGCTGATTTTTTTTGAAAAAAATTTGGAATGATGATAAAAAGTCGTACCTTTGCGGTCGCAAAATCACAAAGCGATGTAAAAGAAGCATTGTAAATGTGATTGTTAATGCGAAAAAAGGCCTGTTCGTCTATCGGTTAGGACGCAAGATTTTCATTCTTGAAAGAGGGGTTCGATTCCCCTACGGGCTACAATTCTATAAAGAAATTAAAATTTAATATTTAAGATTTAAAAATGGCTAGTCACAAATCAGCAGAAAAAAGAATTCGCCAGACAAAGACTCGTACTTTACGGAACAGGTATGCGGCAAAAACGATGCGTAACGCTTTGAAAAAAATTCGCTTGTCGGAAGACAAGGAAGAAGTAAGAACGCTGTTCCCGAAAGTATGCGCTATGCTTGACAAATTGGCTAAACGGAATATTATTCATAAGAATAAGGCAGGTAATCTAAAATCGAAGATCGCCAAGCGCGTCAATATAATGAGCGCCTAATCGAAGGAATGATTGACCGAGGTACAAAGCTGGACTCGTTTAGTTCGGCTTTTATTTGCTATAAAATAAGGCCTGTTCGTCTATCGGTTAGGACGTGAGATTCTCATTCTCAAAAGAGGGGTTCGATTCCCCTACGGGCTACTTTTTTTAATTAGGAATTAAGAATTAGGAATTAGGAATTACTAAACTGATGCTAATTCTTAATTCTTAATTAGTTAAGCGGGGATATGAAAATTTTTTTCCAGAAATATATCTTTTATCCGTGAAAAATTACTACCTTTGTTAGCTTTTTGCGAGATAATACGAATGTAATATATATTAATTTATGAATGGAGAAGAATTGAAAATTGCAAGTGAGGAGTATTCGTCGAAGAATATTCAGGTGCTTGAAGGTTTGGAAGCGGTGCGACTGCGCCCTGCAATGTATATCGGCGATACAAGTGAAAAAGGGCTTCACCATCTGGTGTATGAGGTGATAGACAACTCGATCGACGAGGCTTTAGCCGGTTTTTGTAATAATATCGAAGTAGTTATTAATGAGGATAATTCCGTCTGTGTGACAGACGACGGACGGGGTATCCCGGTGGATTTTCACGAGAAGGAAGGGAAGTCGGCTTTAGAGGTGGTGCTTACCGTCCTTCATGCGGGAGGTAAATTTGATAAGGGGACATATAAGGTTTCGGGCGGATTGCATGGCGTAGGCGTTTCCTGTGTGAACGCTTTATCTTCCTGGTTGAAAGCTGAAGTACACCGGAACGGCAAAATTTATATGCAGGAGTTTTCGATTGGCAAATCTTTAGGTGATATTAAGGAGATAGGGGTTAGCGACCAGACCGGTACGATTATTACGTTTATGCCCGACAAGACCATTTTTACGGTTACCGAATATAAATATGAGATTCTGGCAAACCGTATGCGTGAACTCGCCTTCCTTAATGCAGGTATCTATCTGAAATTAATAGACAAACGTAATAAAAATGAAAGCGGCGCTTGCAAAACAGAGACTTTTCATTCAAACGAAGGACTAAAAGAATTTGTTCGATACATAGACCGGGCGAAAGAGCCTCTTATTCACGATATTATTCATATCAATACGGAAAAACAGAACATTCCCGTTGAGGTTGCCATGTCGTATAATACCTCCTACAACGAAAGTGTGTTTTCGTATGTGAACGATATCAATACGATTGAAGGGGGTACGCACATGTCAGGTTTCCGTCGCGGACTGACACGCACCCTGAAAAAATATGCGGAAGATTCAAAGCTGCTTGAGAAAGCAAAGGTGGAAATTCAGGGTGATGATTTTCGCGAAGGACTGACGGCTGTTATTTCGATCAAGGTAGCGGAGCCGCAGTTTGAAGGTCAGACCAAAACAAAATTAGGTAATACGGAAGTGATGGGCGCTGTCGACGTAGCCGTCGGCGAGGCGCTCGGAAACTATTTGGAGGAGCATCCGAAAGAAGCGAAAACAATCGTAGATAAGGTGATACTTGCAGCAACGGCACGCCAGGCAGCCCGTAAAGCGCGGGAATTGGTGCAGCGCAAATCACCCCTTACAGGCGGCGGATTGCCGGGTAAGTTAGCCGACTGCTCATCGAAAGACGCCACTGGTTGTGAACTGTTTCTTGTAGAGGGCGATTCGGCAGGCGGTACGGCTAAACAGGGACGCGACCGTAATTTTCAGGCGATATTACCGTTACGGGGTAAAATCCTGAACGTCGAGAAAGCCATGGAGCATAAGGTGTTCGACAGCGAAGAAATACAGAATATCTATCGTGCGATGGGAGTTACCATCGGGACGGAAGAAGACCCGAAGGAACTGAATATGACGAAATTGCGTTATCACAAAGTTATTATCATGACCGATGCCGATGTGGACGGAAGCCATATCGCTACCCTGATACTGACATTCTTCTTCCGCCGTATGCGCGGATTGATAGAGAAAGGGTATGTTTATCTTGCCACGCCCCCGCTGTACCTGTGCAAGAAAGGGAAGAACGAGGAATATTGCTGGACAGACCTGCAACGACAACGGTTTATTGATAAATATGCCGGAGGCAACGAACAGCAGGTCCATACGCAACGCTACAAAGGTCTGGGTGAAATGAACGATCATCAGTTGTGGGACACGACAATGAACCCTGAAAACCGTACCCTAAAACAGATCACGATAGACAACGCAGTAGAAGCCGACTCGACATTTGCCATGCTGATGGGCGAAGAAGTAGCCCCCCGCCGTGAGTTTATCGAAGAGAACGCAACCTACGCCCACATAGACGCGTAAGTAGTTTTCAGTTTTCAGTTTTCAGTTTTCAGTTAGTTTTCAGTTCTCAGTTTTCAGTTCATTAATCATTAATCATTAATCATTAATCATTATTCATTAATCATTGTTCATTGTTCATTATGCTAAACGCGCTGTATAAAAAGATTGACGTTCACTCGTCGGTTTCATCCGATTCCCGACCTGTAATTGGTATTTCGTGCAATCGAAAAGAGGGCTTGTCATGTATAGCAAATCCTTATTTTCAGTCGGTTGTAATGGCTGGAGGCGCTCCTGTCTTACTTCCGGTTACAACGGATATCGAAGCGCTTGCAGCGGCTATTGATCAATTAGACGGCTTGATTCTTTCCGGAGGAGGGGATATCGATCCCGCTTATTGGGGTGAAGAACCTGTTCCTGAACTTGGCGCTACGGATGCTTACCGCGATGAATATGATTTTATTATTTTGAGACTTGCTTTTAACCGTCAAATACCCGTTTTTGGTATCTGTCGGGGGCATCAGGTTATCAATGTGGCGTTTGGCGGAACACTTTATCAGGACATCGGGGCGCAATATCCGAAGCTGAAACATCGCCAAAAAGAAGCGCGTGATAAAGCAACTCACACTATCTCGTTGATAGATACACCTTCCCGGTTGTGGACCGCTTTCAAACGCCAGGCAAGTTTGGAACATTCCATTTATTCATCAGAAACTTTAAATAAGCCGGATCAATCGTCACAATATCGGGGGGAGATACCCGTTAATTCGTTTCATCATCAGGCGGTCAAAGAACTCGCACCGGAATTTATAACTACGGCAATATCCCCGGACGGACTGATTGAGGCGATGGAGCATCCGGAGTATGCTATTTTTAGCGTACAATGGCATCCGGAATCAATGGCTGTTGCCGGAAATGAAACAATGCTCGATTTATTTCGCTATCATATCCGACAGGCGTCGGTTTTTAAAAAGGCCAAGCTGTTGCATCATCGTATGGCAACGATTGATAGTCATACCGATACGCCCTCTATTGTCCATTCGTTCGACTTGGGACGAAAAGAGGGTGGAAAAGTGAACCTCCCCTTTATGCGGGAGGGACGGTTGGATGCGGTTTTTATGGTCGCTTATATTCCACAGGGGATGTGCGACGCAGATTCGTTGCTTCGGGCGACACGATATGCGGAAGAACGGCTCTCGGCAGTAATTGCACAGACAAAAAAATATCCTGATTTTATGGAGATTGCAAAGACGCCGGACGACCTGTGGCGATTGAAAAGAGCGGGAAAGAAAGCTGTTTTCTTAGGGATAGAAAATGGCTATGCAATCGGGAGAAATTTGGATAATCTTAAAAGATTCAAAGAGATGGGCGTTTCTTATCTGACGCTTTGCCACAATGGGAATAATGACCTCTGCGATTCGGTAACCGGACATGCGGATTGGGGGGGACTAAGTCCTTTCGGCAAAGAGGCGGTGGCAGAAATGAATCGCTTAGGACTGATGATCGATGTATCACATGCCGCCCCCAGCACGTTTTACGATGTGCTGAAATACAGCGCTAAACCTGTCATTGCATCCCACTCATCAGCCCGCGCTATATGCAATCATCCACGTAACTTGGATAACGACCAACTCAGGGCGTTGGCATCAAAAGGGGGTGTCGTTCAGCTATGCCTGTACAAACCGTTTATCAATCAAGATGCGGAGAAGGCGTCCTTAAGCGACGCAATCCGGCATCTGTACCATATCATTGAGGTCGCAGGGATAAATCATGTCGGCATCGGATCGGATTTTGACGGCGACGGCGAACTGATAGGATGTCGTGCTGCGAATGAACTGATGCAATTTACTTTGCGACTGATTGCCGAAGGTTTTGATGAGGATAGTATCGCCAAAATCAGGGGAGGAAATCTGCTAAGGGTGATGAACAATGAACAATGAACAATTCAAAAAAAAGCTATGTGTAGGATGATTTATTCGTTAATGAGTTGCTTGCTGTTAGCATGTTGCGGGCAGAAAAACGCGACGAAAGGTGCGGATACGGCATTAAATCCGGTCGTTGGCATATCAAGCGGAAAGTCAGGTGAAACGCCTGTCTTTGATGCTGATAGTGCGTATTCTTATGTGGCACGGCAAGTAGCTTTCGGGCCGCGGGTGCCTAATAGCGAAGCGCATAAAGCTTGCGCCGCTTATTTGGCGTCCGAATTGGAGCGTCACGGGGCTAAATTGTTTGTGCAGGAGGCAAAGCTTAAGGCTTACAACGGAGATATACTAAACGCACAGAATATTATCGGATCATATAATCCGGAAAAAACCCGTCGCGTCCTGTTATTTGCCCATTGGGATTCGCGTCCGTATGCCGATCATGATGCAGACACAGCCAATCACCACAAGCCGATTGATGGAGCGGATGACGGCGGTAGCGGTGTCGGCGTATTATTGGAGATAGCGCGACAGCTTGGCACGAAACAACCGGAAATAGGCGTCGACATAATATTTTTTGATGCAGAAGATTATGGAGTCCCCTATTTCTCTGATTATTATGACCCCAATTCATTTGCGCTTGGCTCGCAATTCTGGGCGAAAAATCCGCATGTCGCCAATTACAGAGCTGAATACGGGATATTACTTGATATGGTCGGGGCGAAAGGCGCTACCTTTTATAAGGAAGCTACATCGGTACGTTACGCTAATCAGTACGTAGAAAAAATATGGATGACCGCCCGCGAACTCGGTTATGGAAAGTTTTTTATTAATGCCAACGGAGGAGCTGTCACCGACGATCATACGTATGTCATTGAAGGACGCAAAATACCCTGCGTCGATATTATCAATTACGATCCGGATAACAATACCGGCTTTGGCGCCTATTGGCATACCATGAACGACAACATGGATATTATCAGCAAGGAAACACTGAAAGCCGTCGGACAGACAGTGATTCATACAATATTTAAATGAGGTAGAAAGGGTAGAAAGGGCGAAAAAGGTAAAAAAGGTGGAAAGGTGTGCAATTCATAATTCATAATTAAAAAGCTATGTCAATAAAGGAGATACAGGATGAGATAATTGAAACATTTTCTATTTCGGATGATTGGATGGACAGGTATTCGTTGCTGATCGATATGGGCAATGACCTGCCGGTATTTGATGATAGATATAAGACTGAAAATAACCTGATTGAAGGGTGTCAGAGCAGGGTATGGTTGCATGCTCAATATCAGGACGGGATCATTACATTTCAGGCCGAAAGCGATGCGGTCATTGTAAAAGGGATTGTTTCCTTACTGATACGGGTTTTATCCGGCCATACGCCGCAGGAGATTTTAGAAGCCGATCTTTATTTTATTGATACCATAGGGTTGCGCGAGCATCTCGCACCCACACGCTCCAACGGACTTCTTTCCATGCTGAAACAGATGAAAATGTACGCTTTGGCTTTTAGTATGAAAAACACATGAATCTAATGTTTCACTAAAAATAAAATACTATGACTAAATTAATGAAAGAAAATGAAACCTGGAAGCATGGAAAATGGTTTTTATGCCTTTTCCTGCTGTTTCTGATGATTTTGACGACCAGCGTTATAAACGCCCAGCAACCTGAAGGAAGGATTAAAGCGACCGGAAAAGTGTTGGATGAAACCGGAGGTCCTATCATTGGGGCAAATGTAATGCAAAAAGGTACGACAAGCGGAATGGCGACCGGTATAGATGGGGATTTCAGTTTGGATATTCCGCAAGGAGCGACACTTGTCGTTTCCTATCTGGGATTTATCCCTGAAGAAGTGATTGTGAGAGATAACCGTAGTCTCACAATCATTCTGAGAGAAGACATCCAAAAAATGGATGAAGTAGTTGTAATCGGTTACGGGACGCGGACTGTAAAGAATCTGACGGGAGCAGTGGATGCAATACGGTCGAATGTGATCGAAAACAGGCCGGTGACAAATACGATGCAAGCCCTGCAGGGGTTAGCGCCAAACCTGATTATTCAGCAAAGGAGCGAGAACCCCAATTCGCAAAGTATGAACATCAACATCAGGGGCATCAGTACGATGGGAAGCAACGACCCGCTAATTGTGATCGACGGGCTTATTTCAAGCACAGGTACCTTGAATAACATGAACCCCGATGACATCGACAATGTTTCTATCCTGAAAGACGCCGGTAGCGCTGCTATCTACGGTTCGCGTTCGGCGAATGGCGTTATTTTGGTTACAACAAAACAGGGGTCTAAGACCGGTAAACCTATCGTTAAGTTCAGTGGATTAGTAGGTTATGAAGAACCGAGAATCCTGTATCAGCCGGTCAAAGGGTATGAGAACGCCTTGCTTCGCAATCAGGCGAACATCAACTCCGGCAGCGACCCGGTGTTTACGCCGGAACAAATCCGTGACTTGTACGATCACCAGAGCGAAGAATACTGGTATTTTAACGAGATCATGCAAAAAGGACTGCAACAGAACTACAGTATGAGCGTTTCGGGCGGGAACGCCTCAACGACATACCTGATGTCGGCAGGCTATTATAATCAGGAGAGTAATTTCAAGGGTAACTTCGGATTGGAGCGTTATAATTTCCGCTCTAATACGACAACCGAATTTGGAAGATTCAAAATGAACACCCTGATGGCCTACAACCGTAAAATGGAACGTACGATAGCTGGAGGTACCGGTAATGTGATCATTAACTCTTCGCGTATCCCGCCTTATTATTATTACAAGTTTCAGGAAGACGGGAAATGGCTCGTTAATAATGTAATTGGCGACGACAATACGATGGCGAAATTGATGGAGGGAGGCTATGAACGCAAAGACGAAGATAACTTCCTCGGTAGCATGAATATGGAACTCGAGATTTTTAAAGGGCTGAAAGCCAAAGGCGTTGTCGGATTAGACCTGACACAGCATCATCGCTATCGCCGGTATATGGAAGTCCCGCTCTATGCCAGCGCAGATGCGACCGAACCGACCGTCTCTATATCATCGGACAGGGTGACAGATGATTATAACGAAAAAAGCTATACGCTGACGACGCAGTTTTTGCTCGACTTTAACCGTACCTTCAATGAAGTGCACAATGTATCGGCGCTTTTAGCTACCGCTAATGAATCGTATACCTTCCAAGGCAGTCTGGCAGGCTGGCGATATACCGATCCGGATTTAGGTCTCCCGCCGGTTAAGGATGCGACGACGCTTTATTCGAGCGTCCAGACCTCCAACGACAATACGAATCAAACCAGTATAACTTCTGTTTTCGGCAGGGCGTCGTACGATTATATCGGTAAATATTATTTCGATTTCAACTTCCGCTACGACGGCTCATCGCGGTTCGCCAAAGGACATCGATGGGGGTTCTTCCCGTCATTTTCCGGCGCATGGCGTCTGACAGAAGAAGCGTTCATGGAATCATACAGGGTAAATGTGGGAAACTTGAAATTTCGCGGTTCATACGGGATTCTGGGTAATCAAAATGTGTCAAACTATTCATATCAGACGACCTACAGTGTGAGTTCGAATAGATATGTTTTTGACGATGTGGCAGTTCCGGGAACAGGTTATACGTATGGAAACCCGCTATTGACCTGGGAGAAAACGGCGACCACGAATGTCGGCTTGGAAGCCACCTTCCTGAAAAACAAACTATATATCAGTTTTGATTTTTTCGACAAACGAACATCGGATATCTTGTTAAGACCGGTTGTTCCCAGTGTTTTCGGAAGTAACGCTCCTAATCAGAACGCAGGAAAAATGCAAAACCGTGGCTGGGAGGCTTCGATAAATTATCAATTAACCTCAGACGCTTTCAGACATTCTTTCAACCTGCATTTCTCCGATACAAAGAACAAAGTTGTCGATTTCGGCGGTGAAGAGCAAATCGATTCCAACGATCAATTGTTCAAATTAATACGTGAAGGTGAAGCCTTGGGTTCATATTACGGACTACGCTCCGACGGATTTTTCCAAAGCTATGATGAGATAGCCGCCAGCGCCCTCCCACTCGGAGCCAGTGTACAACCGGGTGATATTAAGTATGTCGATACCAACGGCGACGGCGTGATAGATAACAACGACCGTGTGGTGTTTGGTAATGCTTTCCCCCGGTATACGTTTGGTTTTACTTACGATATGGAATATAAAGGATTTGATTTCAGTATGTTACTGCAAGGAGTAGGAAAGCGCGATATGTATGTACGCGGCGAGTTAATCGAACCGTTCCACTCTAACTATTCCTATTGTATCTATCAGCATCAGTTGGATTTCTGGACGCCTACCAATCCCGACGCACGATGGCCACGGTTAGTAGCGCCCGGTTCGCCTTCCTCAACCAATAACTGGGGGAGAGCCGGTACGGATATTTATCTGCTGAATGGCGCCTATCTCCGCCTGCAAAATATTCAGATAGGGTATACCCTGCCTAAGAAATGGACAACCCTGATTGGCGTTCAAAAGTTTCGCATCAACCTGAGCGGGAAGAACTTGCTGACACTTACCAAAAACTCCTTCATCGACCCCGAATCGTCGGAGTTCGGTAATAACATGGGAGGTATCGGCGGCGTAGGTGCAAACAGCGCACGGAACTATCCTTCATTAGCTTATTATGGATTAGGTTTTAATTTGGAATTTTAATACATGCAAATCATGAAAAAGATATATTTATATAGTACAGGCATCCTCTTTTCGATAAGTTTATTGCTTATTTCCTGTAACGAATTAGACTTGGCGCCCACAAACCGGTTTACGGAATTGAATTACTGGACATCGACCGAAAAAGCCAATTATGTTTTGAGTCAGGCTTATAATCAGATGTTTGGAGCCGATTATTATTTTTCTAACGAACGTTTGACCGATAACCTGTATGAAGGACGCGGCAATTCGAATGAAAAAATTATTACTTCCGGTCAGGCCGACAGTTACAATGGCCGGTTTAGCGGCGAATGGAGCGCTTGTTATTCCGGTATTAAAACGTGTCATACCTTCTTAGAGAATATTGACAGAGTGCCGAATATGGATAATGCATTGAAAGAGAGAATGATAGCCGAGACGCGATTTATTCGCGCTTTCCTCTTTTTCCGTCTGACGACGCTTTATGGCGATGTGCCGCTTTTCTTTGAAAACCTGTCGATACCCGAAGCAAGCGTTATTACCCGCACACCCAAGGCGGAAGTAGTCGAGTTTGTACGAAACGAACTGAATGAAATCGCTGCCATACTGCCGACAAAACAACAGTATGCCAAAGCCGATAACGGTCGCATCACGAAAGGGGCGGTGATGATGTTGTTAGCACGCACCTATCTCTATGAAAATGATTGGAATAACGTGGCCTCTTTGTGTGAACGCATCATGAACCAGGAGTTCGGCCAGTATGCTTTGTTTCCCAGCTATGAAAATCTCTTCCTGCCTTACGACAAGTACAACAGCGAAATAATCTTGGACATCGGATATGCGCTTAACTTGAGAACATGGTCGGAATATTATGATGCTATCCCGCTTTCGGTAGGCGGTCGTATCCATGCTTTCGCTCCTACGCAGGAGTTAGTGGAGGATTATGTGATGCTGAATGGGAAAGGCATCCGCGAAAGCGATTCAGGTTATAACGAAGATAACCCGTATATCAACCGCGACCCGCGCTTCGGACTGACTATTTGTTACCATGAATACCAATGGAAAAGGCCGAATGGGTCGGTTGCCACTATTTATATAAAACCGGGTTCATCACAGGAGGCTGGCGTCTCCAACTTGGACGAATATGCCGGCCCCGGACAAAATGCGACCGGAACGGGCTATTATCTTAGGAAATGGTATGACCCGGAAGCGCCGGCAGGCATGGCTTCGGGTATCAACCTGATATTGATGCGTTATGCCGACGTTTTGCTGATGTATGCCGAAGCTAAAAACGAGCTGAACCAGATGAATGAAGACGTCTGGAACCGAACGATACGCCTTATTCGCACACGCGCCGGATTTACTGATGCCTCCGCCCTGAACTACAACTCCAACGACCTGCGTAATGTGATACGCCGAGAACGTCGTTGCGAATTGGCGCTCGAAGGACTGCGACTGTTCGACCTGCGTCGGTGGAAATTGAGCGAAACCGTCCTGAACGGCTATCCGCACGGTGACAGATTCACGGCCAACAATACGCAGTATATCCAATTGGATATGAGGCGATTCGACCCTGCGCGCGACTATCTCTTCGCCGTCCCCCAATCGCAAAGAGATATTAACCCTAACTTAACCCAAAACCCGGGATACTAGATTAATTAAGAATTAAGAATATGAAAGTAATTTTTAAAACAATAACATTGGTCGCTTGCTTTTTCGCTTTGATTGCCTGTAGTAGCGACGGCGAGGTGAGAGGATTGAGTGTGAGCGCAGTAAAGGAACTCTATGAACCTGCAAACGGAAAGGCGATTGTATTACAGGCTTCAGCATCAGCTACAGTGTTTTTTGCATGGGAACCGGCTATCGCTGAAGATGGCGGTATGGCGCTGTATGAAATCGCCTTCGACAGAACCGGCGGTGATTTTTCCGATCCGGTATTTGTAACAGCCTCCGATAATAACGGAGGCGCCAGCAACGCGACGCTTACACATAAACAGCTAAACCAGATAGCCGCCCTGACAGGCGTCGAATCTGCCGAAACAGGTACGCTCAAATGGACTGTCTTCTCGTCCAAAGGTATTAATCCGGTGAAAGCGGAAAAAGAACAGACCATCGTAGTTACCCGCCTGCCCGGATTCGCCGAGATACCTGACAGACTGTATATTACAGGTGATGCGACCGAATCAGGCGCCGACCTTGCAAACGCCTATATCCTGAAAAAAGTGGAGGACGGAGAGTTTGAAATCTATACGCAACTGACAGCTGGCGGTACGTTTAAATTTGTAAGCTCCAACGCCGGAACACCGACCGAATATTCGCTTAGCGGCGAGAAAATCGTGTTTGACGGTTCTTCATCGGTTTCAAAAACAGGCGTTTATAAGTATTATCTCGACTTCAATATCGGGTCTTTCTCCGTGAAAGAGGTGACGAGGGTATGCCTGTTCCTGAACTGGTCGCAACGGAAAATTGATCTGCCCTATATCGGCGATGGCGTCTGGCAGATAACGAACCATACGATTACCGGACTCGAAGGCAACGATAATTCCGACGACAGGTACAAATTCCGGATGGAAAGTTCTACCGGCGAAACCGAATGGAGAGCTATTAACAACGATAGCAAACCTACCGGCAATGCCGCCTATTATTATATGGTCGAAAAAACAAATGTAGACCAATGGACAAACAACGAGATATGGAAGAATCCTTCGACCACCGGCTGGAGCGATAAGACATACGACGTCTCTTTCACGCTGAACGCACGCGGAAATTATACCCATAACTTGGTAATAAAATGATTAATACGCGTAATCTCTCACACCCAAGCAATAATGAAAATTTACCCATTAATCATTAATCATTAATTAATCATTTTTTTCCTATGAAAACAATAAAATTTATAATCTTAGCCTCTCTATGTGTGGCATTTACAGGCTGTAAAGAGGAGATGGGGAAGATAGATAACCGGTTGTCTGCAGTTAAAACACTGATTGAACCCGCCAATGCCAGAACAGTAGAACTGCTTACGGATGCTTCGGCAAGCCTGTATTTCGAATGGGAACACTGCAAGGAAAGCGAAAGCGGAACAGCGCTGTATCAGATTGCCTTTGATAAAACAAGCGGCGACTTTTCCAACCCGGTCTATGTGATCCAATCCGATAACAACGGCTACAAAAATTCAATCGCTATTTCTCATAAGCAAATGAACAAAATAGCGGGAATGATAGGCGTCGGCCCTTCCGAGACAGGCGCTTTCAAGTGGACGGTTTTCTCGACCAAAGGACTGAACAAGATGAAAGCTACGGCGGAAAATACGCTGTCTATCACCCGTTTGGCAGGGTTTGAAGATGTCCCCATTGATTTGTATGTGACGGGTGAAGGCTCCGAAGGAGGTAACGACTTGTCGAAAGCGCACAAGATGAAAGCCGTAGCGGGAGGCGAATTTGAAGTCTATACCCAATTGGCAGCCGGTAAACCGTTCTACTTTACCGACGACACAAAAGGAGCGCCCCGGCAATTTTTTACTGCCGACGGCTTGGTGAAGGAAGACGGGACAACGACCGTTACTACCGACGGGATTTACCGTATCACGCTCGACTTCAATACAGGCGCTTGTACCTATGCCTTAATAACAAGGATAGGGTTCTACTTCAGTCCCAGCAATTCGATATTATTCGACCTGCCTTATATCGGATATGGCGTCTTTCAGGCCAAAGACCAGACAGTTACCTTCCAGCAGGAGAGCTGGGGACGGGACGAACGCTACAAATTCCGTATGTTTTTAAGGGATAATGCAGGCGCCGACGCCGAGACCGAATGGGAATGGGCGACCTTGAATCAGACCGATTCACGCCCTACTTCCGCAAGCCCGCTATCGTATTATTACCTGCGACTAATATCGAACCTGACGCAATGGGATAACAAATGGAAGCTGATGGGCGACTTTGACGACGTCCCCGCTACCTATACAATCTATCTGCTGGCCGATGAGCCTTATACGCACAGTATAAGTAAGTAAACGGGGCGAACGGGGCGAACGGGCGAACGGGGCGAAGGGGCGAACGAACGGGCGTGGCTTATATCACCCGTCATTGCGAGGCACGAAGAAATCCAGAATCATTGTCATGCATCTGGATTGCTTCACAGGCTCGCAATGACGGGGGAACTGGCTCGCAATGACGGGAGCTTGCAATGACGATGATAAAATTCATTCCTAAAATTATGAGACAAATTAAATCGCTTTGTTTTTTAACATTTTTGCCGCTCATGCTGGTGCGTTGTGATAAAAATAACAACGACATCAACCCTGAAGGCGATCAATATGAGATCAACTGGACGGCTGCCGCCGATAGTAGCAGCCGGTCGTTGGTTGCTTCGTTCTGGAATATGTCAAGAAACTATTTCAATACGGACAATGCCACGAACACCACTTTCCAGTATTGGCCGAATGGACACGCATTGGATATTTTAGTTGACGCATATAGCCGTACAAATGATAATTTTTACCGAACTTATATCGACCAATGGCACGACGGCGTAAAAGCGGGAAACCGAAATACGTTTTATAATGACTATTACGACGATATGGAATGGAATGCCCTCGCCATGCTTCGCGCCTATAAAGTGACGAATGACGAACGCTACAAAGAAGCTGCGCTACAGGTCTGGGAATGGATCAAAGAAGGCTGGAACTCGCAGGCAGGAGGAGGTATTGCATGGAGCGTCGGCACGGGATTCAGCAAAAACGCCTGCTCTAATGGCCCAGCCTGTATTTTAGCAGCCCGTTTGTACCGGGAGTTCGGTGACGAAAGTAACAAAGAATGGGCGACAAAAATATATAACTGGGAAAAAACAACGCTGTTAAACGCCACTACCGGAGCAGTCTATGATAATATCAATGCGATGACAGGCGAAATCCAAAAAGACTGGATTTTTACTTACAACCAGGGTACCTTTATCGGATCAGCCGTTGAACTGTACAAGATATTCGGCGAAAGAGCCTATCTGAATGACGCCGTCTTAGCCGCCGACTATACAATCAGCACCTTAGTAACCAACACTATCCTCAAAAGCGAAGGAACAGGCGACGGCGGACTGTTTAAAGGTATCTTCATCCGCTATTTCACCGAGTTAATCCAGCAGGACCGATTAGAGGCCGCTGATAAAAAACGCTACCTCCAATTCTTGAGGTACAATGCCGAAACCCTATGGACATCAGGTACAGTCAAACCTGCCGTTTTATTCGGTCCTTATTGGGGGACAAAGCCTGGTAACCCCGTGGGACTGACCGAACAAATGAGCGGCTGTATGCTCATCGAGGCAATGGCGCTTTTGCAAAATAATAATATTTTACTTGCACAAGTTCCACTTTCAAAAGTATACATTTATTCTTTAGTCGAAAAAAAACCTGAATTTCCCGGAGGAGAGCAGGCCTATCTTGAATTCATTGCAAAAAACCTGCGTTACCCCATTGAGGAGTTACAAAGAAGAATTCCCGGCGAAGTTCATTGTTCTTTCATTATTGAAATAGATGGCTCTGTTTCGAATGTACAGGTTATCAAATCTGCTAATCGTAATATGGACAGAGAAGCAATACGGATATTGAAAACTTTACCAAAGTTCGTGCCGGGGGAAGACGACGGACAACCTGTACGGGTTAGATACCAAACACGTATTCGCTTTCATCATATGGGAATCATTAGAACCAAACCATAATTTCTCTGATAATTTATTTATTTTACAATCTTAATGTTAAATGCGTATGAAACAAACATGTTATTTTAATCATACCCAAGCGTTTATGAAAAAAAGCAGTTATTCAATTATTCAGTTATTCAATTTTCGTATGAAAAAATTAGTTTTTATTTTAGTAGCTGCATTTTGTATGCAGAATGGTGTGGGGCAAAAGCCAAATTCGAAGTTTGGCGGCGTTCAGGTAGGAGCAATCACCTATAGTTACCGGACGATGCCCGACCAGACAGTCGAGGGAATGTTGAATTATATCCTGCAATCGGGTATCAATTCAGTGGAGTTGCTGGGAGCGGCATTGGAAAGATATGCCGGGGTACCGGAAGATAGAGATGACGTCCCCCAGTGGCGCGCTTCAGTATCGATGGATAAATTCAAGGAAATCAAAAAGATGTACAATGGAAAAGGAGTGAAGATTCATCTTGTGAATTTTGGCTATTCCAGTTCGCTAACAGACGAAGAGATCGATTATTACTTTAAAGTGTGCAAGACGCTGGGAGCTAAAGGTATTGTAGCGGAAATTTCCGAAGAAACAGGCAAGCGATTAGCTCCGTTTGCAGACAAGCACAAGCTGTACGTTGTTTTTCACAACCATGGCCAGCCTGGTAACCCCGATTTCAGTTTCGACAGAGCGCTGGCTTTCGGGCCGCGATTGATGCTGAATCTGGATGTAGGTCATTATTATGGCGCTACCGGACTGAATCCCTGCGATCTGATCAGACGGTTGAACAAACGTATTTTCAGCCTTCATCTGAAAGACAAGACGGGACCTAATGATGATCCTAAAGACTCGAACAAGCCTTTTGGAGAAGGTAAAACGCCTTTAATAGAAATACTCCAACTGATTCAAAAAGAAAAATGGTCGATTTATTGCGACATCGAGTTGGAATACAGTATACCTCAAGGCTCTGATGATGTAAAGGAAGTGGTCAAATGCGTTGAATACTGTCGTAAAGCGCTGGTTAGTAAATGAAAAATATCTTCGGTTTATTTTTCCCCAGTTGTCGGCGGGTTAGAAGTAAGATAATAAATATGGAAAAACTGATTTTTTGTATCTGTTTTCTCTTATTGCTTGTGGCTTGCCAACAACCGGAAAAAACACTTTCGTTAGACGGAGAATGGTTCGTCAGGTTAGACCCCGATGACAAAGGCGTACATGAAGAATGGTATAATCAACCATTCACAGAGAAACTGTTTCTACCCGGCTCGTTGCAGGAACAGGGATATGGAAATGATATTGATACTAATACGAAATGGACAGGTCAGATAGTAGATAATGCATGGTATGTCGCGCCCGAATATGAGAAATATAGAACATCCGGTAATATCAAAGTCCCTTTCTGGTTGAATCCTGATAAACATTATGTAGGAGTAGCCTGGTATCAGAAAGAAATAAAAATTCCCTTCGGATGGAATGTGAAAACGACAGTGTTAGAACTCGAGCGAACCCACTGGGAAACAACCTTGTTTGTGGATGGAAAGGAAATAGGTAAACAGGATGGGTTATCTACACCCCACCGGTATATGCTTGAACTGCAGCCCGGTAAGAGAGTGTTTACTATCCGCGTTGACAACCGTGTGCATATTCCTGTCGGTATCAATGCACATAGCGTATCCGACCATACACAAAGCAACTGGAACGGCATAACCGGACAGTTGAAGCTGACAGCCAAACCACAGTTTCATATTGATGATGTTCGGATTTATCCCGATATTGAAGGGAAAAAGGTCAATGTAAAGATCAAATTTAACGCCAAAAAAAATCCCGGACAAACAAATCTGTTTTTGCAAATAGAAACCTTATCAGGCGCTATTGTAGGTACTCCGGTGAAATATTCGTTTTCACCTTTCGATAAAACGATAAAAGTTGACGGTACTACTACTGAACAGTCTAAGTTGGTTACTTATGGCGCTTTAGATGATGACCTTACATTTGATGCAACAGTTGAAATGGACGAACCTGTTTTACTTTGGTCCGAACATACGCCCAATTTGTACAGACTGCGAACTGTCGTTGAATCGCTTGATGGGAAAGATGTGCGATATACAAATTTCGGATTTCGTCAATTTAAGAAAGAAGGAACACGATTTCTGATCAACGGACAGCCTGTTTTTCTTCGCGGCACGCTGGAGTGTTGTATTTTCCCGCTAACGGGATACCCTTCCATGGAACGGGAATATTGGGCAAAGATATACCGCACCTGTAAGGAGTACGGATTGAATCATGTTCGTTTTCACTCTTGGTGTCCACCCGAAGTGGCGTTTGATATGGCCGACAGTCTGGGTATTTACCTTCAAGTAGAATGTGCCGCATGGGCGACGATAGGTAATGGACAATACCTCGATACGTGGCTATATGCAGAGAGCGACCGCATACTGAAAGAATACGGTAACCATCCTTCGTTCTGTATGCTTTGCTACGGGAATGAACCCGGCGGCAAGAACCAGACACAGTTTTTGTCGGAATTGGTTGACTATTGGCAAAAAAAAGACAGTCGTCGTGTGTATAACGGCGCAGCGGGATGGCCCTTCGTCGAAAATGCGGATTATTGGAATACACCTGAACCGCGCATACAGGCGTGGGGTGCAGGACTGCAAAGTATCATCAATGCACAACCACCCCGTACCGACTTTGATTATGTGGATATTATAAGAAAGGATATGCCTACTGTAAGCCATGAAATCGGTCAATGGTGCGTCTATCCCAATTTCAACGAAATCGATAAATATACGGGCGTCCTGAAAGCGAAGAACTTTGAAATATTCAAAGAGACTTTAAACACGAAGCATTTAGGCGACCTTGCAGATAAGTTTCTCTATGCTTCGGGCCGATTGCAAACGCTTTGTTACAAGGCCGATATAGAAGCCGCTTTACGTACGCCCGGCTTTGCAGGTTTTCAGTTGCTCGACTTGCACGATTTTCCGGGACAGGGTACAGCCTTAGTAGGCGTCGTCGACCCTTTCTGGGATACGAAGGGATATGTCGAAGGCAATGAATATAGCATGTTCTGCAACAAAACGGTACCCCTCATTCGCTTCCCGAAAATGGTCTGGCTGAATAATGAAACAATGGATGTTTATTTAGAGTTTGCACACTTTGGCGAAAAACCCGTTAACAATGCAACAATCACTTGGGACGTTACTACATCCGACGGCCAACAATTGAAAAATGGCGTATTTAATAAAGATTTACCGTTAGGCAATTGTATTCCGGTTGGGAATATTGTTTTTGCGTTTGACGAAATCAAAGAACCTAAACAGTTAGTCGTTTCTGTGCAAATAGAAAATATGGCTGTCCGGAACCAATGGAATATCTGGGTGTTTCCTGCTAACAGGCAGACTATTCAAAACGCGCCCTATATCACTTCCAAACTCGACCACATAGCCGTTGACAAGCTAAACCAAGGCGAAAAGGTCTTATTGTCTCTCCCTCGCGGCGCTGTCAGTCTGCAAAAAGGAGGTAATGTGCAGGTGGGATTCTCAAGTATTTTCTGGAATACGGCTTGGACGAGCAAACAGGCGCCCCATACCTTGGGAATACTGTGCGACCCAAAGCATCCCGCTTTGGCCTTATTCCCTAATGAAGGATACAGCGATTACCAGTGGTGGGATATTGTGAACGATTGTGATGCAATGATAATGGACGATTTTCCGGCAGGTTTCCGCCCGATTATTCACCTGATTGACGACTGGTTTACAAACCGCAAACTCGGTATCCTGTTTGAAGCAAAAGTCGGAAACGGTAAGTTGATGGTTTGCAGTGTCGACTTGCAAAAAGACCTAAATAGACGCCCCGCTACTGCACAATTTCGTCAAAGTATTTTGGAATATATGGCCTCCGACCGTTTCAACCCAAGGGAAGAGGTCAGTTTAAATTTGGTTGAAGAATTATTTGTTCAAAAATGAAAAAATTGCTATTTTTAATTATGCTTTGTCTGATAACAGTACTTGTTTTCAGTCAAAATGCTATCCGCGTAGGTAGCGACAGTAAAAGTTGGACTATATCTACCCGTTCTTCTGTTTATCAGTTGCGGGTAGAAAACAACGAAGTCCGGATGGTTAATTACGGAGATAAAAGCCTGACAGAAAGAGCAGGCCGGCCGCTTGGCGCAGAGATACCTGTACGAGGCGGATATGTTAACGCGACGCCCTTGCTCGAAGTCATTTTCGCCGACGGGGTACGCGATGTAGAATTAGTCTATCAGTCGTACGAAATCGTAAACGTAGACGGCTATGAGACGCTGAAAATCACGCAAAACGATAAGTTTTATCCGTTGGAAGTGGTCTCGTATATCACGTCAATACCTGAGTATGACCTGATTGAGAAATGGGTGGAGGTGCGAAATACCGGTCGGAAAGGAAACATAAAAGTGGAAAATCTGCTTTCAGGCGCTGTGTTTCTGCCGAAAGACGCCTACGAACTGACACATTATTCCGGCGTCTGGGGATACGAATTTACACCTCATACGGCAAAACTTACGCCGGGAACTAAAACCATACAGGTCAGGGACTTCAAGTCGTATGGCTCTTCTTCATTCTTAGTGCGTCCCGAAGGCGAGACAGACCCGTATAGCGGGAAAGTATGGTTTGGCTCTATCAAGTACAGCGGCAACTGGCGCATTGACTTCGATAAATCATTCAACGGGCCGGTGCAAATCGTCGGCGGCATGAATTTCTGGGACCAGGAATTGAATCTCAAACCCGGTGGTTCGTTTGCGACGCCTCACATTGTTTTCGGATATACCGAAAGGGGTACGGAAGGCGTAACCCATTGCCTGACATCGTATATCAGGGAAAAACTGTTGCCGCCCGCTCATCGCGAAAAGATACGCCCCGTACTATACAATAGCTGGTATGCTACTACGTTCAATGTGAACGAAGAACACCAGTTGGCACTGGCTAAAACAGCCAAAGAGATTGGCGTAGAGATGTTTGTGATCGACGACGGCTGGTTCAAAGGACGTGTGAACGACCGGGCGGGACTTGGCGACTGGACGGTGGATACAAACAAATTCCCAAACGGACTGCAGCCGATGATTGAAAAAATCAATGCGTTAGGACTTGATTTTGGTATATGGATCGAGCCGGAAATGGTCAACCCTAACAGCGACTTGTATCGCGCCCACCCCGACTGGGTGTTCCATTTCCCTAACCGTCAACGGCATGAGGGACGTAATCAGTTGATACTCAATCTGGCGCGTGAAGATGTATGGCAATACCTCTATCAATCGTTTTACAAATTGCTGAAAGAGAACAATATTAAGTTTATCAAATGGGACATGAACAAAGTCATGACCGACCCGGGATTCCCCTCGGCGCCAGTCGACGAACAACGCGCCGTTCGCATCAAATATGTTGAGAATCTGTATCGCTTAGTAGAGACGCTTCGGAAAGAATTTCCGGATGTATGGTTTGAGAACTGCTCCAGCGGAGGCGGACGTATTGATATGGCGATGAATTCGCGCTTCGACTTCAACTGGACGAGCGACAATACCGACCCGATAGACCGCATATTTATTCAGGATTCGTACCTCACCCTGTTTCCTGCCAATACGATGATCTCGTGGGTGACGCATGAAGACTGGCACCGGCAAAATCCGCCGTTAGAATTTAAGTTCGACGTTTGTATGGCCGGCGTCTTAGGTGTCGGTTATGATATTACGAAATGGACAGATACGGAAAAAGATGTCGCCAAAGAAAAAATAGCCCGTTACAAGGAGATCAGGAATACCGTCCAGACCGGAACGCCATACCGCTTAGTATCACCCTACGGGAATAACCGCAGTATCCTCCAGTTTGTCAATAAGGAACAGACCGAAAGCATCGTATTTGTCTACAACTTAGCCGAATATCCTAACAATATGATCCCCGAAACCAAACGTTCCGCTGTCGTACAATTCAGGGGATTAGCGCCGGATGTACGCTATACGGTCGAAGGTGTGGAAGGGGTTTACAGCGGTGATTACCTGATGAAAACAGGTCTTGATATCTCTTTACGCGGCGCTTACAAAAGCAGGATTTTTAAAATTCAAAAATCCTGAATAGTGTGTCCCCGTCATTGCGATTCCCGTCGTTGCGAGAAAAATGTAACAACGGCATCCCTGCCGTTGCAATATTGACGAGTTTCATAAAACTCGTCATTGGTAGGCAGCGGAGCAATATCACTAATGAACGTTTATAATTCATAATTTATAATTCATAATTAAATTTAGCATGGAAAGAAAAAATCAATTGAGCCGGCGGCAGTTTTTGGGCTATTCAGCCCTTGGGTTAGCCGGATTAACCATTCTCCCGAGTTGGGCGCAACAAGGTGGCGTCCGTATCGCTCCAAGCGACCGGGTGGTATTAGGATTTATCGGATTGGGACAACAGGGTTGTTCCGATTTTAGCAGTTTTTCGAGATGTCCCGGCGTACAGGTAGTTGCCGGATGTGATGTGGAAAGTATCAAACGCGAACGTTTCAAACGCCGCGTGGAGAATTGGCAAAAGAAACAAAACATTGTACAACGGTGCGATATGTATGAGTTTTACGAAGACCTGCTCAACCGCAAGGATATCGACGCCGTATCCATCGCAACGCCCGACCATTGGCATGCATTGATCACAATACAAGCCTGCCGGACTAAAAAAGACGTTTATGTACAAAAGCCGTTGGCTTATACCGTGCGTGAAGGACTTGAAATGGTGAAAGCGGTACGAGGCAACAATTGCGTCCTGCAGATAGGAAGCCAGCAACGGTCGAGCAAGGAATTTCAGCAGGCTATTGCTGTGGTTAGAAACGGCGGCATCGGTCATATAGAGACCATTTACGCCAAGGTTGGCGATCCTCCCAAACCCTTTGACCTTCCCGAACAACCCATTCCTGAAACATTGAACTGGAACCAGTGGATGGGCCCGCTAAACGACCCGAAGATTCATTATCATCCCGACCTCTGTCCGCCTATCACATTAAATCCCGAACAGAACGAAAAACTCTGGGGTGCGTGGCGTTGGTACTGCGAGATGGGCAACGGTTTCACAGCCGACTGGGGCGCGCACATGTTCGACATTGCACAGGCTGCCATCGGGATGGACGGTTCGGGTCCTTGTGAGTTTATCCCTAAAGGTTATAACGGAACACAATACTTGACGATGAAATACCAAAACGGCATTGTGATGACCGAACAGCCTTTCCGTGAAAAGGGAGATAACGGAATCTGTTTCAACGGTACCAAAGGATGGTTGAGGGTGACTCGCGGTTATATCGAATGTTCTGACCCCTCCCTGCTCAAAAAGGAAGAACAAAATATTGCCGCCGGACAATATGAGGTGAGCTCGCCGCACATGCAGAACTTCATCGACTGTGTTCGTTCGCGCAAAAACCCCATTGCCCCTGTTGAAGTGGGATGCAGCACCAATACACTATGCAGCATCGCCAACATATCCGTCGAACTCAAAAGACCTGTGAAATGGGATCCGGCTACATTAAGTTTCATTGACGACCCGGAAGCCGCCAACCACAGACTCTATTGCTATCAATATCGAAAGCCTTATACGCTTTAATAGAGTCGAAAAATGTAACAACGGCATCCTGCCGTTGCAATAGTCGAACATGCTGATATTGACAGGTTTCATAAAACTCGTTATTGGTAGGCACGAAGCAATCCAGATGTCTTGGTTTGCATCTGGGTTGCTTCGCAAGCTACCAATGACGGGGAAACAGCAATGGCAAATTGAATAAAATAAAATGGAAAAAAGAAAATTCATTTATTTATGTGTGGCGATTATCACCACAGGTATTCTTCCGATACACGGTTTACCCGTTGTGGCGGAACAACATACCTTACAAGTGAAAAAAATCGCCCTCGACTGGCAAATCGGTTATCACGCGACAGAAACCGAACAGCCGGCTGCCTGGTACGCCTCCACAGTACCGGGCGCTGTGCAATTGGATGTGATGAAAGCTGAAAACTACAAACAACCCTGGTGGTATGCCAATAATGTCCTGCAATTCGACTGGATGGAAGATGTATGGTTTACTTACCGGACGAATTTCAAAAAACCGGATTTACAAAAAGATGAACGATTGTTCTTTTTCTCGAAAGGTATTGATTATCAGTTTAAAATCTATCTCAACCAAAACCTGATTTGGGAACAGGAAGGGATGTTTACTTATGTTAATGTTGATCTGACGGATAACTTGCAGGTCACGAATGAATTGAAAATCGTCCTGTTGCCGGTTCCGAAATTAGGGTTTAAATATGAAGGCGAATCGTATCGTAATAATGCGCGTGAAAGTGCAAAACCTGCGGTGAGTTATGGCTGGGACTGGCATCCACGGTTAGTAACACGGGGCATCTGGGACGAGACGGCCTTAGTTGTCAACAAAGCAACACATCTGTCGGATGTATCTGTGGGTTATGAATTAAACGAAAACCTGACAGAAGCAAAGATACGGGCGGATGTGGAAGGCGTGCAACTGCAAGGGAGTTTTATGAAATGGGTCATGAAAGACCCGCAGGGAAAAGTCGTTTTTGAAAAATTGGAACGATTGACCGCAGAGCCGGTTACAATCGAAGGAACGCTGTCGGATATTCAACTCTGGTGGCCTGCCGGATATGGAGAACCTGCTCTTTACAGCAACGAATTTACGCTGCTAGATGGAAATCAGCAAATTTTAGAACAACAGACCTCCAAAACAGGGTTCCGTAAAATTAGAATGATCATGAATGAAGGAGCCTGGCAGCGGGAAGGCGGTTTCCCAAAATCGCGGGCTGTCGCTCCGGCCAGCTTGGAGGTCAACCGCAGGCGGATATTCGGCAAAGGTTCCAACTGGGTGCATCCCGAAGTATTTGTAGGAACGATTACTCCCGAACGCTACAGGGAACAAATCCAATTAGCTAAAGATGCCAATTTCAATATCTTACGGGTGTGGGGAGGCGGTATTGTCAATAAAGAATCCTTTTTTGATTGCTGCGATGAGTTAGGCGTCTTGGTGTGGCAAGAATTTCCGCTTGCCTGTAATAATTATACGGACGACGTTAAATACCTGAAAGTGTTGGAACAGGAGGCCCGTTCTATTATCCGTCGAGTGAAGAAACATGCCTGTTTAGCCTTATGGTCGGGAGGAAACGAACTGTTCAACAGCTGGAGCGGCATGACGGAACAGTCTCTGGCGTTACGTCTTTTAAACAGCTTGTGCTATCAATTAGACCCCCGGACGCCATTTATTTATACTTCGCCTGTCTATGGTATCGGTCACGGACACTATGTGTTTTATGATGCGTCCATCAACGAAGATGTTTTTCAGTGGATGGCCAAAGCGCGGAATACGGCCTATACGGAATATGGTGTTCCGGGGTTATCTAATCTGAATGTGTTGAAGAGTTTTATCCCTGACAACGAACTGTTTCCACCTAAAAGAAACACAGCCTGGGAGTTGCATCATGCGTATGGCGTATGGGGCGCTGAAAGGTGGTTAGAGATGCCTACACTTCAAAAATATTTCGGCGAAATACAATCGCTTGAGGAATTAATAAAATACAGCCAGTTGATGCAGGGCGAGGGGCTGAAGTTTATTTATGAAGAGGCACGCCGGCAGAAGCCTTTTTGTAGCATGGCTTTGAATTGGTGCTATCAGGAACCTTGGCCGTCGGCGGCCAATAATAGCCTGATAAATTGGCCGAATGAGATCAAACCGGCCTACTATCAGGTAGCGAATGCTTGCCGACCGGTATTGGCAAGCGTCCGGATTCCGAAATTCGACTGGAAAGAAGGAGAAGATTTTAGCTGCGACCTCTTTCTGTTGAACGACACGTATGATAAGGTGGCTGCTGAAAAGATTACCGTTGTCATTCAATATGATGCGACAGAAAAAGAATTGACGTCATGGGATTGTCCCGGCGCCGACGGTTTCAAAAATTGCAAAGGTCCGACGGTACAGACGAAAATCCCACAGATGAAATCCAATCTGTTCTCTATCCAGGTTCGCGTAGCGGGCAAACCACAGTATGATTCCACCTATACCCTCCAATATTCAGCAAAATGAAAAAAGCACCGGTTACGCGGACGTCCCGTCCGCTTTCTTCTCAAATATCAAATAGTAAAAAAATGAATAAGTGTCTCGCAATCATCATTTTTATTTGTTTCGCTTCAATAGCATCAGCGCAAACTACCTCATTTCATTCGGATTTCACCAAAGGAAAGGCAGGAGATTTACCGGAAGGCTGGAAACTGACCGCCTATTGGCCGGAACGCGCACCTCATTTTTTGCTTAAAGGAGAAGGAACGGATCGCTATCTGTCGCTAACAGGATGTGGCGATCCGACGGCTGTGGCTTTTATTTTCACAAAAGTAAGGCTTGCTCCGGGAACCTATCAATATAAGGCGCTTTTCTCCATCACCGACGATGTGAACCCGCAGCGCAACCTGCTTTTCCAATGCAAAACGAGAACACATGACGGAATTTTCAAGTTTTACCGGCTAAGTAACGGGTTAGTCGAGGGCAGGGAAACCATAGTTGTTACCGGCGACCAGCCAAGCGAAGCTGAAATTAGAATCTATTACCGCTTCCATTCGGGCGGGGAAGTTAAGTTACGGGAGATATCAATCACACCCACCGAACCGGTACAACCCCGCTGGGTACGATTTGCATGTACAAAAGGTAAAATAAGAAATTATGAACAAATGAGGTTAGTTGCCGAACAAGCCGCCGCAGATAACACCGATCTGCTACTGTTTTCGGAAGCTGTTACACAGCCGGACTACGACGCTTCACAGGGTGAGACCATACTGAATTTGTTATCGGAATTAGCCGCCCGTCACCGGATGTTTGTGGCCGCTTCCGTCTGGATAATCGACAAAACCGACGGCAGGAAATATAACCGAGGGGCGCTCTACGACCGTAACGGTAAATTAGCAGGGACTTATGACAAGATACACCCCTACAGCCCGGAAGTGAACGAAGGCGGTATCACGCCCGGTTCCAAAACAGAAGTGTTCGATACGGAATTGGGCAGGATCGGGATGATCATCTGTTATGATAGCTGGTTTACGGATGTGACGCAACTAATGGCGCTCAAGGGCGCCGAAGTGATACTTTTCCCCGTTGCCGGCTGCTACCGCTCGCTGCTTCATGCACGCGCCGCTGATAATCAGGTGCGTTTTGTATGCAGTGTTTGGAATGACTACGGCATCTTCGACACAGCCGGACGCGATGTCCAACAGCCCGATAAAGACCCTTCGGTGAACACATCCGGCCAACCCACATTCATGGATGTCCGTACATTTGAAGTAAATGACGTCGGACTGTTATGTGCAAGTCTTGATTTAAACTGTTCTATTTCACCCCATTACAATGGAGGAACGATGCGTGAAGCCCCCGGCGGAAAACGAAACCGCGACGAACAACTCCTCTATTTAGACGATCTGATTAAAAAAGAAAAAGAACGTTGGTGGGTAGAGTAGGCAATCCCGTCACTATTATCAAACATAAAAAAAATTATCATGAACAAAATTACATTTTTTTCCGTACTTTTATTAACCCTATTTGCCGGTTGTACACCCGCTCCCAAAGGACTTACCGCATATGTGAATCCTTTTATCGGCACAACGACGTTGTGGGACAGTGTTGATCTCGGCTATAAATTATTTACAACATGAAGAGTTTAATTTATTTTATTATTACCGTAATGCTACTTACAAACTGTAGTAGCATTGGAAAGGGGACGTCCGCCAAATTATGGGCGTCGCGGGCCGACAGCAGCAGTCGTTCGCTGATAACCAATTTCTGGAACACCACCCATTATTATTTCAACGCATCATCCGACGTTGATAATTGGGGCAATCATTACTGGCCGCAGGCGCACGCTTTAGACGTATTAGTCGACGCCTATCTGCGGTCGGGCGATGACTTTTACAAGGCTTATTTCGCTCAATGGCTCGAAGGCGTTCATCGTGCCAACGGCAACAAATGGGCCAATAACTACATTGACGACATGGAATGGATCGGATTAGCTGCGCTACGTGCCTATCACGCTACCGGCATCGAAGGCTTCCTCACCGCATGTAAGGAAGTATGGGACGGTACGGTGGACGATATGGAAGACCCAAACGCCGCTTTCGGTATCAAACGGGCATGGACTGACGATGGCGGAGGAGGCATTTTCTGGGAATCACGCCGGAACCGCCATAGCAAGAACGCCTGTTCCAACGGCCCTGCAGCGATACTGGCAGCACACTTGTACCAGGCCTTTGGAGACAAGGACAATTTAGAGTGGGCGAAAAGAATCTATGCCTGGGAAAAGTTATACCTGTTCAACTCCGAAACCGGCGCTGTCAGCGACAACCTGAAAGCCGAAACCGGAGTGACAAATAACCGCGTTTATACCTACAACCAGGGAACATTTATAGGCGCTGCAGTCGAACTCTTCAAAATGACCGGTGAAAAAACGTACATTGACGACGCTATCAAAGCCGCCGATTATACGATAACTTCCATGATCAACGCCGACGACACATTGCTCCGAAGGGAAGGTTCAGGCGACGGAGGCCTGTTTAAAGGCATTTTTATCCGTTATTTTGTGCAGTTGATCATGTCGGACGGCATAAGCAACGATGTCCGCACCCGCTACATCACTTTCCTGAAACACAATGCAGAGACCTTGTGGAACGAAGGCGCCAACAAAGAAAAGATGCTGTTCGGCCCCTACTGGAAAACCCCTCCCGTCGACAATACCGGACACACCGAACACCTGAGCGGATGCATGCTCATCGAAGGCATGGCGCTACTAAGTAAAAAATACAAAACCTCTATTTGAAATAGAAGTTAGGACTATTCAACCTCTATTTGAAATAGAAGTTGTATCTTTGCAAAAAAAAATGTTATGGCTAAAATAAAAATTCAGAATGTTGGGCCTATATCGGATGTTGATTTTGAACTAAACAAGGTTAATGTGATTATAGGCCCCCAAAGTAGCGGTAAAAGTACTATTGCCAAAATAACAAGTTATTGTCAATGGGTCGAGAAACGCTATTTGTTAGATGGCGAATATAAAGAAGATGTTAATGAACATCTTTTGGAATTTCATCATTTGGATGAGAATTATTTTGATGAAAAATCAAATTTTGAATATGAAAGTGATTTTATAAAAATCAGCTACCAAGGCAAGCGTTTAGAGGAAAATATCAGTATTAATGAATCGAAAATTTTAGATTACAGGAAAACTAAAAACATTTATATACCGGCAGAAAGAAATTTTGTAGCAGTAGTTCCTAATCTGTCTAAATACAATGAAACTAATGATAATATAATGAGTTTGATTTATGATTGGTATAAAGCAAAAAATAGCTTTACGTCACAAAATTCTTTACCGATTTTAAATTTTAGAATAAACTACTATCAAAAAGGGGCAGATTTGGATATGTTGACAATGAGTAATACCCAAAAAGAGATACCACTTAAAACCGGCTCAAGCGGGTTACAATCGTTAACGCCTTTGATTGTTATTATTCATGAGTATATGACAGCGAATTTTTCCAACAAAAAACATGCTATTGCTGTAAAGGAGCAGAACTATTTGATGAAATTAAAAGAAAAATATAATATTCTTGATATTTTAGAGTATGCAAAAATAGTTAATAATAGAAGTTTTTACGCGTATGTTAATATGATTATTGAGGAGCCGGAACAAAACCTGTTTCCTGAAACTCAAAAAGAATTGATTTATTATATCCTCAGTAAAATAAGTTCGGTAAGAGAACATTCTTTATTAATAACTACTCATAGTCCATACATATTATATGCTATTAATAATTGCATTATGGGAGCAGTTATTTCAGATAAAATAGAAGATGAAAAAAATGAGTTTGAGAGCAAGGATTCATGGATTTCACCTGATAAGGTTAATATTTTCGAAATTGACGAAACGAATGGAACTATTCGCTCCATAAAAAATCCAAAAACCGGAACAGTCGATAAGCATTATTTTAATAGAATTTCAAATAAAATAATGGATGAGTATTATAATATGTTAAATTTCTTTTCCTATGAAAAATAAAATATTGACACTATTACCAAATCATAAACTCATCCTGAGCAGCTCTAAAGACATTTATATAGTTGATTATAAATTTATTAAGAAAAACGGGACGGCTTGTCTTTTAGAAACCGAACCGCAGGACTTAAAAGCGGTTCATTTGAAAAATGAAAATAGTGTGCCTGTTTTTTTTGATGGTTTTGAAGAAAATGCGCTTGTTTTACAAAAAGGGTATCACAGTAGACAATGCGAATGTGTGATTTTTCCTGAAGCCTGCAATGATACTGATTGGGTATTATTCATCGAAACAAAATATGCAAATAATGTAAAAAATGCCTTTAGAGAGGAAAATGATTATCCTTACTGCATGATAAAACAAATTTTAGAAACAGTAGATTTTTTTCGCTCAAAAGGAATTTTAGACGCAGGAAAACGTGCAACCGCCATTGTTTCTTTTCCTAATTTGATTGAAGAATTTAACAGTACATTCTTCCCGGTTTGTATTAACAATAAAGAAGTCTCTGCAGAAGACATCTTATTAGAATACAAAATTTTAATAAGAGCAACAAATCATGCGATAATTACAAGCCCAAAGCGTTTAAGATTTGATGCTTGAGGTAATTATTTCTGATTATCATTTTTCTGTGGATGACTTGCCACTCATCCGGATAGAATCCGGTCTGTTTTGAATGGCCAATGGACGGAAAATATGTTGTTCGGAGAACTGAACGATTATGAACAAACGGTACTAACAAACTGGGTACGCGGACGTCCGCATCGTCAAAAAAATGCGGACGTCCGCACTCCCAGAAAGATATATCCAAAAAATAGTAGCATGTATGATAAAAAATCGTATTTTTGCAGCAAAAATTTTTCAGAATGATACTATCCGTTATATTAAGAGATTCCGATTATAAACTCGTTCAGTTTAGAGAAGAAAGCATACAGGCGTTGGAGCGGCAAATCGTTGAGCGCAACGGTAAATATTATGTCAATTGCCTGATACGCAATAAGGAAATACGCATTACACCCGAAGAAGCAATCCGTCAGTTGTATGTGACGTCGTTATTGGAAGATTTTGCGTATCCGGTTTCGCTGATAGCATTGGAGTACGGTGTGTCATTCGGACGCGAAGTAAAAAGGGCGGATATAGTGGTGTTCGACAGGGATAATCCTACTGCAGCATACATCATTGTCGAGTTGAAGAAGCCCAAACTAAAAGAAGGAAAAGAACAGCTCAAATCTTACTGCAATGCCACGGGCGCTCCTATCGGCGTTTGGACGAACGGCGAATCCATCTCTTACTATCACCGCAAAGACCCCAACTTCTTTGAAGACCTGCCCGAAATACCCCGCGCCGACCAAAAACTGTCCGACATCCTTTCAGAGCGATGGACGATGGACGACCTGATAAAAAAAGACAAACTTATCACCGAACGTAAATCGCTCAAAGACCTGATTCTCGAGATGGAAGACGAAGTATTGTCTAATGCTGGCGTGGATGTGTTTGAAGAACTCTTTAAACTGATTTTCACCAAGCTGTTCGATGAGATGCAAAGCGGACGCAATAAAAACCGCCATTTGGAATTTCGCAATTACGGCGACACCGAAACCGAGTTGAAAAACAAAATACAGACACTCTTCGACATGGCAAAAAGAAAGTGGGACGGCGTTTTCAGTAAAGACGCCAAAATCATGCTTGCCCCCTCGCATCTTTCTATCTGCATCGCCTCCCTGCAAGACGTCAAACTGTTTAACTCAAACCTTGAAGTAGTGGACGAAGCCTTTGAATACCTGATAAACAAAAGCAGCAAAGGCGAAAAAGGACAGTATTTCACACCCCGATACGTGATTGACATGTGCGTAAAAATGCTTAACCCGCAACGCCACGAAACGATGATCGACACAGCCGCAGGCAGTTGCGGCTTTCCGGTACATACCATTTTTTATGTCTGGGAACAGATTTTGATAGAGAAAGGACTGAACAAAAGCCACCTCTTTACATTAGAAAACAAACCGCAGGAATGTATTGACTATGTGAACGATAAAGTCTTTGCCATCGACTTCGACGAGCGGGCGGTGCGCGTGGCCCGCACCCTCAACCTGATTGCCGGCGACGGGCAAACAAACATACTGAACATCAACACTCTCGATTGGGAACGATGGGACGAAAAAACAAAAGACGAAGCATGGATTGACGTATACAACACCGGCTGGAAGGGATTAAAGGCATTGCGTGCGAACGTATCACATTCATCCGACAACAACCGCACCTTCCAATTTGACATCCTCATGGCCAATCCCCCTTTTGCAGGCGACATCAAGGAAAGCCGTATTCTATCCAAATACGAATTAGGCAAAAACTCCGCCGGACGCTACCAAACCAAAGTAGGACGCGACATCTTATTTATCGAACGCAACTTAGATTTCCTCAAACCGGGTGGACGCATGGCGATAGTCCTCCCGCAGGGAAGATTCAACAACAGCAGCGACAGGCAAATACGCCAGTTCATAGCCGAGCGTTGCCGTTTGTTGGCAATAGTAGGCTTGCACGGTAACGTATTCAAGCCCCATACTGGCACAAAAACAAGTGTCCTGTTTGTCCAAAAATGGAACGACGACCCGACGGTTGGACCGCTTTGTCCCAAAAAAGACGATTACCCTATCTTTTTCGCCACCATGCAAGAACCAAGCAAAGACAACAGCGGCGAAAAAATATATGTCCGCCACCGCGACGTTGCATCGCCGCTCGAAACGAATCGTATTGTAACTCTGCAACCGCCCCATAACGAATACATGGTTTCCGATGTTGTTGAACATTACCAAACCACCCCCAAAGACACCGACCAATATGTCTTAGATGCCCACGGACACCTGATAGTCAAACACGACCTTTTCAATCACGACGGACTAACCCAGGACGGTATCGCAGAAGCATTTATCCAATTTGCAAAAAAAGAACGTTTCAGTTTTTTTTGACATCCCCTCCTTTGGAGGGGACAGGAGAGTCGTTTAACGAGCAAAAATACAGGGACTTGTTGGAAAGGCTGTCTATAAAAGAAGTTGCTATATCCGAGTGTTTGCAGCAAAAAGATTTGAGATTTGAATCTGATTTTTGGATTCAGACAAATAGCACACAGACAAAAACAATAAAAGGATGCGAAATAATTGATTTTGTGCAATATGGTACTTCAAAAGGATTGATAGATGAAAAAGAAGGTTATCCTGTTTTGCGATTAAATGAATTCAACTCCCGATTTATCGGTATGCCAGGTAAATATTGCAAACTTATATCTCAAGATGATTTTGAGAATTTACGATTACGAAAAAACGACGTATTAATTTGCAGGACAAACGGGAATCCCAATTTAGTAGGAAAAAGCGCATTGGTAACGGAAGATGTGGAGTATGCCTATGCTTCGTATTTGTTTAAAATAAGACCGAAAAATGATTTGATAAATTCAGCAACATTAGTAGCGTTTTTATCATGCAAATATGGACGAAAGGAAATAAATAAATATTCTATGACAAGTAATCAGACTAATTTTAGTCCTGCAAAATTCAGAGAAATTAATATTCCGATGTTGTCGCATCAAGTAAATAATGAAGTTGAAAGACTATATTATGGCGCATTTGATAAAATGAAAAACAGTGAAAATCTCTACCGCCAAGCCGAAGATTTACTATCAGAGACAATTGGTATCGGTAGAGACGCAATGCATTGCGTCTCTACAGGCACAAACACAACAAATTACAATATAAAAAGTCTCAAAGATTCATTTTTGACTACGGGACGGTTAGATGCAGAGTATTATCAGCCGAAGTATGAAGAAATCATTGATAAGGTAAAAAATCAGCCGCACGACATATTGGGCAATTTGGTCACCATCAAAAAATCGATTGAGCCGGGTTCTGAAGTTTATGTCGACGAGGGCTTGCCGTTTATTCGTGTTTCCGATTACAACACATTAGGAATTGCTACATCCGAAAAATGCCTGTCAACCCGTTATTGCAAAGAAAATGCAGCGTTGTTACAATCGTTATATCTAACCAAAGAAACGATTTTGTTCTCAAAAGACGGAAGTGTAGGCATTGCCTATATGGTACGGGAAAACATGCAGGCTATAACATCGGGCGCTATTTTGCATCTGACTGTAAAGGACAAAACAAAAATTCTGCCCGAATACCTTACTTTAGTGTTGAACTCCGAAGTAGTAAAACTGCAAGCCGAACGCGATTCCGGCGGCTCAATCATTCTGCATTGGCGAGTAAGCGAAATAGAAAATGTCATTGTTCCCGTCATTGACTATGAAATTCAACAGCAAATAGCTGCATTAATAGAAAAAAGTTTCTACCTTCGCCACAAAAGCGAGCGGTTGCTGGAGGAGGCAAAGGAGATGGTGGAGAAGGAGATAGAAAAGTAAAAAATATGAAAGAAATGAAAGAAATTTCACAACAATCCGAACAAACGCTGTTCAACGACCTTTCACAGTTGATTGAACAAAGCAAAAAAAATGTTATCGTTCAGGCAAACAGCGTAATGACTATGCTGTTTTGGAACATGGACAAACGAATAAATAAAGATATTTTGCAAAATAAACGGGCAGATTACGGAAAAAGAATTGTGTCGCCGCTGGCGACACAATTGACGGAAAAATACGGCAAGAATTTTGAAAATAAAAATTTGTACAGAATGATGCATTTTGCCGAACTTTTTCCCGACCAGGACAATTGTCGCGCCACTGGCGCGATAATTGTCCTGGTCTCATTTTAGGGTACTTATCCCGATTAAAGACGAAAAAGCACGACTATTTTACGCTCATGAAGCGTCAGAAAGACACTGGGGAAAACGCCAACTTCGTCTATCAATCGAACGCAAAGAATTTGAACGCACAGAAATCGCTAATATACAGTTGACAGCCCAATCGTCTGTTCCGTTCAACATATTCAAAGACCCTTGTTTTTTGGATTTCTTAAATTTGCCTAAAAGTTTTCTAGAAAACGATTTGGAAAAAGCAATCCTCAATGAATTAGAGCGGTTTATCCTCGAAATGGGAAAAGGTTTTACTTTCATTGATTGGCGACAAAAACGAATGATTATTGACGGAGAAGACCATCATTTGGATTTACTCTTTTATCACCGAACTTTGAAACGTTTAGTTGCAATCGAAAACTTAACAAGTTCAAGGCAATATACAAAGTGCAAATGGAACTTTACCTCAAATGACTTAATAGAAACGAAAGACAGGAAGGTGAAAATGAGTCGATAGGTCTATCTGCGTAATCCCTTAATTGCAGACATCTTTTATCGTGCAGGTTATATCGAAGCATGGATAAGATGTACTTTGCTGATAATTGATAATTGAAGAAACTACTAAGAAAGGCTTACCTAAGCCAACGTTTCATACTCGACAGGGAGGAATCGAAGTTGTCTTTCAAAGTAACACTGTACAATCAAATGAAGATGAGCAAGTTGTGCAGCAAGACTTATGGCAAGAGCAGCAAGACTTGCGGCAAGAGCAGCAAGAGCTACCACGCGCACAGCAAGACTTACGGCAGCAAGAGCAGCAAGAGTTACCACAAGAACAGCAAGACTTGCAGCAAGAGCTTAAGCAAGAGTTAAAAAAACGATCTCTTTATTCAGAAATCTTGAAATGTTTGATAGAGAAAAGTTTGTCAAGACAAGATATATCAACTGTGATAAGACAAAAGAAAGTTTCAGGACAACTGAAAAACGAACATCAAAATCAAAAGGAGCAGTAAAGGCCTCACAATATCCTTTATCCCAACCGATCTCGACCGTTTTTTTTCGTCTCGCAAGTTGTACAGTACGAAGCGAAAAAGTTCTTCATCGAATTTCGGCGGTCAGGCAAGTTCAGGTGTACAGATATCCTGTGGTGGAACCTGCGCGACGGTTGGCCTGCCATCACCGATTATTATTACAGTAAGAAGTTAGCCTATCATTACATCAAGCGCATCCAGTACGACGCCTGCGTGATGATCTTAGACGCCGCCGCTGGCAACCACCCTGTCATCGCAGTCAACGATACCCGCGCCGAAAAACAGGGTACAGTAGTCGTGAAAGACCTGAATACTAACGAAGTTTTACTCTCCGCCCGATTTGTCATCCCTGTCAACGCGAAAACAACCATCGGTTATATCTCTCAAAATGACCGCTAGACCATGTGGCTGATAGAATATACCAACGGAACCGAAAAATTCACCAACCATTATTTGGCCGGCAAACTAAGCGATTATGAACAATGGTACCGGAAATTGGGGATTATTGGAAAGTAATCAGACGCATTATTCGTCAAGCGACCAAGTGAGGTGAAAATATTATCTATATTATCCATAAACCTGATATTCCCAATGAGATAGCATCCACAAGAAAGAGTTTGTCCTAGTTAATTGGTAAACAAAGCAAAGACTGCCTGAACCACACGTTGTGTTTTATTGCAACTAGATCAATTCATCAATAGCAGTGATAATTGTTTCCCAGTTCACAGGTTTTGAAAAGTACCTGACTTTAGGATCGTGAAATTCAGTATATGATTTCGATGTAAGAAAAATTACTGGCGTCTCCTTATATTTAGCCATGTCTCGTAATATTTCATAAAATACGATACCTACATTTAAGCCGTTTTCTAATTTCAGTTGCTGCTTTTCTGTTAATTTATTTATATCATCCTCTAAAAAGTGTTCCAATGGAACTAATATATCAAGAATGAATAAATTATAACTTTTATCACTATTGATTTCCTTAAAAAAGTCGGAAGGAGTATAAACAGTATTAATGATATTTTTATTTTTAGATTGAATAGCTTCAACTAAGCTTTTAGCATAATGTTTTTCATCTTCATAATACAAAATTTTTTTCTTCATATCAGTCATCTCTTGAATTATTAGTTTTCTGCTTTTACCACTTATTAGCATCTTTTTATTTCTCCTTTTTTTTCTCATCGTTCACCTTATTAACATTAGTGTCTCTCTTATGTTTGATAATACCTATTATTTCACTGGCACGATTTCTGACTTTGACGCTATCATCTTTATCAACAAGAAATTGTAGATTTTCAAGATGTTCTTCCGTCCCTTTTCCATAAAAATGCATCAAAGCCGACAGTTGTTCTTTTTCACGAATTGAAAATATTTTGGCTTCTTCAATTTTCAAAAAGGTCTTAGGGAAATTCTCAACGCCAGGATTGGCTATAAAATTGTTGATTGCCTCATAAATACAATTTGATGATAAATAAAAATATTCACGTTGATTTTTAAAATATTCACGTTGATTTTTAAAATCCTCATTGTTTTTATTAATCTTTTCTTCTGATTTTTGGGTTGATAGCTTGAGACTTTCAATATCTTCCTTCATCTTATCAATTTTTTCTTCCGAAATTCGAGTTGATAGCTTGAGATTTTCAATATCTTCCTTCATCTTATCAACCTTCAAATAAACAAAGAAACCGGCTATTGCTGCAATTAATGTGAAGATAGCTACAATAATAGCAAAAACAGTTAACATATTATTCGTGTGATTTAAAAACTCAGAAAAATTCCAGTCATCTTTTTGAGGTTTACCCTTAAAGACCTTAACGGATAAACTGGTCACAGCTAGTTCCTCTTTTTGAGCTTTAGTCATCCATGCTACAGATTCTATCTTAGAAGTCGTGCAGGAAAATAATTGTGCGGCGATTTCTTTCCCATCATTTTGAACCGATAAATGATTAGTACAGGCTATAGCACTAAAAAAAAAGAAAATATTTAATCCAATAATTTTCATAGTATTAGCTTTAAATTAATTCATTGATAATATTAATAATTGATTGTGAGTCGGTAGGTTTCGAAATATACCTAACTCCATTAATGCCCGGATTGTCTTTTGATGTGTAAAATATGACAGGTGTCTCTTTATAAGTAGCCTTTTCGTGAATGATTTCATAAAAAACCACTCCGACATTTAATCCATCGTTTAATCTTCGCAGTTGAGCATCAATCAGGGCATCCAGATCCGCTTCCGTAAATAGCACCATCGGCGCCATAATATCCAGTATAAATAATTCATATTGGATATTACTGTTTAATCTTTGAAAAAATTCAGCAGGAGTAACAACATGCGTGACGTTCCAATGCTGATGTTTCCTGATATCATTTATTAGGATATCTGCAAACCATTTTTCTTCTTCAAAATACAAAATTTCTTTCATAATTAACTATTTTATAATAATAAACATTTAATACTATCATTCTAAATCAGGCAAACGAACAGCAATAACTGTCGGTCGGTCACACTGCTTGACTTTACACTCGCCGCCATGTGCTTCCACTATTCTTTTCACTACATACAAACCAATACCTGTACCTGTTGGTCGTATGGCTCTCGCTTTAAAATTCCTTTCTTGATATTCGAAAATCTTTACTTTTTCATTTTCAACAATTCCTATTCCATAGTTTTTGATACGGATTTCGTGCCATACTTTTTTCCCCTCGAGTATTTTTTCATACTCTACTTTAATTATTGAATTTTTATCGGAATATTGTATTGCATTATTAAGTAAATTTATAAAAACTTGTACTATTCTCTCTTCGTCCACATCCAAATAGTCTAAATTACTCAAGTATTTTTCTATTGTGATGCCCTTTTCCCTTGCTTCGTTTGCAGCGCCTTGATCATTAGCTTCTACTAATCTTATTATTTGTTTTAAAAAATCTTTTGCGTTACTGATTCTTACTTTATTCAAAAGAACAGGTTTTTCCAACGTATCTAAATCATCAATAATACATTTGAATAATTTCGAATAGTTATAGTTATCTACAAGAGTATCATACAATCGTTTTGCCGTACTATTTGGTTCCAATGTTTTCGGATAAATTGTGTCCATAATCGCTTTATTCCGAGTGGTTAAATACTTTAAAGGATGTTTTAATTCGTGATTCATTTGTGCCAAAATTTTATTTTTACCTTCATCAGCTTCTTTAATATCATAAATCCGGTTGATGATGTTCACGAAAAAATCAATAAAATGAACATCATGATACCAAAAAGAAGGCGATATAAACTGAGGGTTTTTTAATTTTCCAATAAATGATATGATGCCGGTACATGTTCCGTTTCTGTTGTATATGGGGAAAAAGAGACATGATTCTTTTAAAAAATCAGCGTTCAGATTCTCGTGAGAAGCGAATAATTCAATATAATCAGGCGCTAAATTATCGTTATCCATAATCTCTTTCAGGCTAAAAAAGTATTTTGCCTTTGTTTTTTTTTCTTTAAATACTTTAAATACTGTTGCATATATATTCCCAAACTCTATACTTTTCGCTTTAATCGGATGAAAATCTAAATCTTTGGTTATTAATACTTTTTTATTTATTTTTCTATCAAAAACACAATCAGCCGTAGAAGCGCTTAAATACAATGATTCTTTCTCAATTGTTGGATGGACTAATTTCCAATGCCGGTAAATAGAACATACTTCTGCATCAGTTGCTTTTTGAAGTAATTTAACAACATCATAATCAAGAGCTTGTTGTTCTTTATTTATATTAATTTGATTTAATCCCATCTTGAAATCATTCATGTGCTTGGCATCGTTCAGTTCCTTTATGGATTTAAATAAATTACTGATTTGAAAGGAAAGATTTTTAAAGCGTTCTCTCATTCTTTTTTCATGCGGGTGATCTTTTTTCAACCTTAAACAGAAAAGTCCGAAAATACTGTCAAATCGTTGGCAATCTGGCCTTCTTTTATCCGAACAACATTCGTTAATGTTATCTATACAGCAATTGTTGCGTACTTCCCGAAAAACCGGTATCAGATAATAGTTATTACTCATGTCAGTCAACTCAAATTTTTTATAATAATCTTCTGATCCATTTACTGCATAAAATTTCTCACTGTCGAAATAATGACATTTGAAATCTTGATGATAACCTATCTTGTCAGCTGGATACAATTCCCTTTCTTCGAGATAGTAACTCATTATTCTGTCTCGTTTGTTTTCGTCAATATCTTCTGAAACGTAGATTTCTCTTAAATAATAATCGGTCACATTATCAATTCCAACATTTGAAAGAGGTATCCTGAATGAAATGATAGGAGCATTAAATTCGTTTGAAAGATAGCACATCACTTCTTGTAAAATGTCGGTTACTTCATATTTTGTCAACTGTCGTTGATCATTTATTTTTTTTGTGTCTTTTTGAATTTTTAGCTGTTCCGCATATTCAAATGAGGATAGGAATCCCAACAGTCTTCCAATAATTAATATTTCTGTAGAAATATTAATTTTGACGTTTATTAACTGGATATATCCTGAATTATCTTCGGTGTTTTTAATAATGAAGATATTATCTATCCGACCTGAACGCAGTAATTTTTTTTCATAATAATCAATAAGTTTATTCGTCTGTCTTCGGTTATCGATTTCATTTTTGTAATAGGTGACGATATCTTTTGTTTTTAAATCATTTTTCTCAAAAGCGTCCATCACAAAATCTCCTTTATCTTTTTTTAGTTTTGAAATATCAATTTTAGCATCGCTTTCAAGGGGATGGTTTTTATAAACTAAATCTATATAATCCAATTGATTGTGTTTAATCACTTTTCCAATTCCGCAATATTCACAATTAAAATAGTTAAGCAGCATCTCTGCTAAATTTTCCATGCTTTTTTTTTGGAGACTGAGATTAGAATCATGTAATATACTGTTATGAGTTTTGTTTATAATATCCAGAAGATCCTCTTTTAATTTCCTTTTTTGTTTCATTATGTTTTTGATGATCATATCCCTTATTAGTAGATACATTTTTTGGTAGATGTTATCTCCATTATTTTTGATAAAAATATTTTTCCGGGTGGTTTGTAACGAAAGTAAGCCAAATACTTCTTTCTGTTCTATCAAGGGAAAGAATAGTAGAGATTTAACTTTTTTGTCAGATAGGGATGAAAGTCTATTATTTTCTGCTAATCGTTTTTTTATGCAATATTTTCTATAATCAATCTCAAAGTTATTAAAGCAGTACCGGTCTAATAGTGCCATAAATCTATCCTTACTATATTCATAGTCCAAACACATTTTTACATCATTGAAAAAACCTGTTGCCGGATGAGATTCGTCGGATAAATTAACAACGGATGATTGAAAGTTCTTATTATCATAACTCAGACCTTCCAATTTATTTTCTTCACGATTGAATATATATAATTCTACTATAAATTTGGATAAATCCTTAAAACACTTTAACTGAAAATAATCTGAGTAAATTTTTTTTAAATTTGTAGGGCCTTTACTTCGTGGGGTAATTTTTATCATACCGTAGTTTCGTACCCATTCCAAATCTTTACTGTCGTTTATATTCTTTCTCCATCTATTCAAAAATTTTATACCATAGATAATGATCATAAGATAAATCAGAACTAATATAATTAAATAAGAATCTTTATTCAGACTGTATATTTCTAACGGATTAGTAAAGGACGCACATGAAAGGAAAAGTAAAAATGATGCGAAAAATACAAGGCCACACTCTAAACGGCGGTTTGCTCCGTTCTTATCTCCTCCATGGTTAAAGGACTTTCGTATATTGCTAATAATAAGCATTTTAAATCTTTATTTTATTAATTAATTTCAAATATAACCTCACAAAGGTACGAAAACATTTAAATAATTCAAAAAAAAACAAACATTTTTCCATTTTTTTTTCAAAAAACGCATAAAAAATCATTTAAGTTGTTTAAAATAAAGATATTGTGATCTTCCGAATATCAATCATTGAATTTTTCTTTTGTCCTACGGATAGCTTGAGGATGTTCGCGGATACGCTTTATAATTTCGTCATCGTCAAAAAGTAAATCCGGTTGATAGACGCTCAGGTTGAAATTTTCAATGAAACCGTTTCGTTGTCGGTGAGAATCATCAGGTTTTTACATGCTTTTTGACAACCGGAAGGATATGACTGCGCATGGAATAATCGATTTCAATCTTTAGATTGTCTCTGTTCCCGTCGACGTTCCGGTAATAAAACACCCATGAATCTAATGAATGAGGATTTTTTGTGTTTGGACTTAAAGCATAACCCTGCGTAAACATGAAATTCAAAATAAGATTGTGCGCATGGATAATATTCCTTCGCGATTAGATACCCTTGCAAAATCCAAATCAATGTCTACGGATAATCTCAGTAAGTTGAATAAGGTCAGGTTGATAGCCGTTCCGCCTTTCAACGCAAGACAGTCACCTGTTGTGGGATGGCTGTTGAGATATTGTAATATGTCGCATAACCTGAAAACCTTCTCTAACGGGTCGCGAATAAAACCGGTTTCAGTTGCCATCTTGTCTAAGCAATTTTTGCTGTAATTATACATATTCGTTATCTCCCTGTTCTAAAAAAGATAGCAAATTGTGAGGCGCAATAAGTCTCCATTCCTTGAAATAGGTGTTCGATTCGTGCGTATTGGTCAAATAGCGAGCGCTTTTACCTATTTTTGATTTACACCGTTCAAAGAAATC
>Ga0099364_10000677_pt1 | contig 58337 bp, 60 predicted proteins | sample TergutTh196P3_FD_73070 | JGI IMG/M metagenome (GOLD analysis project Ga0099364, IMG submission 73070) | Microcerotermes parvus P3 segment gut microbial communities from Pointe-Noire, Republic of the Congo - Th196 P3 | ecosystem: Host-associated > Arthropoda: Insects > Digestive system > Gut ... | reverse complement strand
TCTTTGCCGTACCAGTTACATTTGTACTCTAACTGATTTAAGAACTGGCCCCAGCCGGCGTTGTAGATGTGTTTTGCATATAGGGGGTTTTGGGCAAGGTCGATTGGGCTTTCGTCCCTTATGCAGATTACGTCGTACTCGCGGACTATTTGTGTTGTCAGTTTTTGGAGGAAGTCATTTCTTTGGTTTGCGGCTTTTTCGTGGGCGCGGGCGAGTTTGATTCTTGCTTTTTCCCGGTTTTTGCTGTCCTTTGGTTTTCGGGACATTTCTTGCTGTAATCTCGCTATCTTCAACTCTGTCTTTTCATATGCGCGGGGGTTTTCAAACCGACGTCCGTCAGATGTTGTCGCTAAACTTCGGATTCCCATATGCAAACCAACTTCGGCGCCGGTTTTTGGAAGCTTTTGCGGCTCGTAGTCCGTGCAGCACACCGATACGAAGTATTTGCCGCTCGGTGACTGCATCACCGTTGCGGAGAGGATGCGGCCCTCAATCTGTTTTGATACTCTGCATTGCACATTGCCGAGTTTTGGCAGTTTTATTTGTCTTTCAAGTACGCTGACGCTTTGTCTTTGAATATTGTTTTTGCTCCTGTATGACTGACGTGTTTCGCGTTTGCGCTTGAACTTGGGATATCCGGGGGCTGCTTCTCCCTTTTTAACATTTCTGAAAAATGACATATACGCGCGATCCAGATCGCTCAAAGCGTCGCGCAGCGCGTTGCTGTCCGCTTCGCGGAGCCACTCATATCCGTCTGCCTGTTTTAGTTTCGTCAAATCGCGGCAGAGCTCGTTTAAACTCGGTATGCCCTGTCCGCTCTTATATGCCTCGATACGTTTTTGCAGGTAATAGTTGTACACAAAACGGACGCAGCCAAAATTCTTCTGTATCTGTATTTCCTGCTCTTTTGTAGGATATATACGATAGTTATACCGCTTCTCCACTGCGCGTTACCCCGGGTATCCCGCCCCTGCCATTGATGTAACATTTTACTCAAAATGTTACATGGAGCCGCAAAGCACTGGTACTGCTTAATAAACGGATACGTTAGTTACGGCAATTTTCTGTAGATCAACAGCAAAAAACAGGGAGAAACCCCCTGTTTTCAATGAAAAAAACGCCCATGTAACATTTTGAGTAAAATGTTACATGGGCTTATAAAAATTTAATGCAAAACTTAATTATGAATTATGCATTATGCACTATGAATTATTATCTCCCGCCTCAATTTAACGCAATTATACAGGCACGCGCAGCTCGTGTCAAGAAATACTGTAAAACACAGCTTAAAAAATAGATGTAAAGGTTACAAGTCACACACTCTTGGAATGGCTATTTCTGTGTTCATTGTCAGCAGAGCACGGATGCGGAGTGAGCTCATCTGAGTGTGGCGGAATTTATACAATTGAATTAATCAGGGTTATTCTCGTATTTATCCAAGATTAACTTGGATAAATACGAGAATAACCCTGTAATCATTGCAATTACAGGGCTTTTTCTGGAGCTGCTGGAGGGAATCGAACCCTCGAACCTCATCCTTACCAAGGATGCGCTCTGCCGACTGAGCTACAGCAGCATTCGTCCTCACAAACTTCGTTACGCTCCGACCTCGCAGGCTCGGTCATACGCTTCACTACGTTGCTCGTCCTCTCCAACGTGAACCCGTGTCTGGGCTTCACGTTGGGGTAAGATGAGGATACAAGACTAAGACGGGGACGAAGAATGCTTTCATATTATATGACGGTGGGGTAGATATGTCAAATGGAATTTTCCAAATTGACGGAGATTCCCAGTTCGCGGAGTTGGGTTTCTTCTACCTCGTCGGGGCAGGCTGTCATAAGTTCTGACGCATTTTGCACTTTTGGGAACGCAATGACGTCGCGGATGCTGCCATGTCCGGCCAAGTGCATAACCAGCCTGTCAAGGCCGTAGGCGATCCCGCCGTGCGGTGGAGCACCGTATTTAAACGCCGTGATAAGATGTCCAAAACGCGCCAAAGCATCCTCATCTGTGAAACCGAGTGCGCGGAACATGCGCCGCTGAATTTCCGGCGTATTTATACGTATCGAGCCGCCGCCCAACTCTGTTCCGTTCAGCACGATGTCATACGCCTTTGCGCGGCAGCTCAATTTATCGGTGTCGAGCATGTCGGCGTCTGCGTCCATCGGCGCTGTAAACGGGTGATGTTTGGCGACATAGCGGTCTTCTTCTTCGGAGTATTCAAACAGCGGGAATTCCGTGATCCAAACGAACTTATACACACCCTCTTCTATTAACCCCAGCCGCCTTGCACACTCACAGCGCAGTGCGCCCAGGGAATCAAAGACGACGTCGTCTTTTGCGTCTGCGGCAATGAGTATCAGCCCGCCCGGTTTTGCCCCGGCGCGTTCACCTATGGCGCTGTTTTCCTCATCGGTCAGGAACTTAGAATATGAGGACGATACGCTCCCGTCTTCACCGAGCTTCGTCCATGCGAGGCCTTTTGCGCCATACGTTTTGACAAACTCGACCAATGAATCTATCTGCTTGCGTGGCATCGCTCCGCCGTTGGGGATATAGATCATACGTACGCTTCCGCCTTGAGCCGCAGGCTCAGAGAAAACCTTAAATCCACTGTTTTTCACAATATCGCTGATGTCGCGCAGCTCAAGTCCGAATCTCAGATCGGGTTTATCAGAGCCGAATCTGTCCATCGCCTCACGCCACTTCATACGCGGTATCGGCGTCTGAACTTCGATGCCAAGCACTTCCCCAAACAGCCTTTTCAGAAAACCGTCGTTCATTGTGATGATATCTTCCATGTCAACGAAAGACATCTCAATGTCTATCTGCGTAAACTCCGGCTGCCGGTCGGCCCGCAGATCCTCGTCACGGAAACATCGGACTATCTGCATGTATCTGTCAAACCCTGCGAGCATGAGCAGTTGTTTATACTGCTGTGGCGACTGCGGCAGGGCATAAAACTTACCCCTGTGTACACGGCTTGGAACGAGATAATCCCTCGCGCCCTCCGGAGTCGATTTTGTCAGCATAGGCGTTTCGATTTCAAGGAAACCGTTCTCATCAAAATAATTACGAACGACCCTGACCGCCCTGTGCCGCAGAGTTATGTTCCTTTGCATATCAGGGCGCCTTAAATCAATATAGCGATACTTCAGGCGCAGCGCATCGTTGACGTCTGATTTTTCTGTTATCTCAAACGGCGGCGTTTCCGATTTCGCCAGAATTCGCAATTCATTAACCTCAAGTTCGACCTCACCGGTAGGCAGCTCCGGATTCTTTGACGAGCGCTCGCGTAATCTACCTTTTACAGCTATTACGTACTCAGCGCGCAGACTAAGCGCCTTTGCAAACACCTCCCTGTCTGTGTTCTCGTCAAAAGCGAGCTGTATTATCCCCGTGCGGTCCCGCAGATCAATGAAAATAAGCTGCCCCAGGTCGCGGCGGCGCTGCACCCACCCGCAGACCGATAACTCACGTCCAACGTCCGTTATCCGCGGCCCCCCGCAATACATACTTCTGTTGAAATTTATAAGTGTGTCCATAATTATCCTCCCCGTATTTACTAATCCCTAGTCCCTAATCCCTAATCCCTGCGTCGCCGATAGGCGACGCATTAGCCATCATAAGCTTAATTCTGTTTTCCTGATTTATTTTTGTCGCGCCGGGGTCGTAGTCTATGGCGACTATGTTTGATTCCGGATAGTCATCCTTCAGCCGCCTTATCATGCCTTTGCCGACTACATGATTAGGCAGACAACCAAAGGGCTGAGTGCAGATGATGTTGTTCGTACCTGTGTTTATCAGTTCCAGCATCTCGGCCGTGAGCAGCCACCCTTCCCCCATCTTGTTGCCGTAACCCAGATAGCCGCGAATGATCTCCTGCAAGTCCGAAAATGAACCCATAGGGCGAAATGACGTCTGTGTTTTTACCGCTTCTATCATCTCCCGCTGGAGTCCCTCTATATATCGCTGGAAAATGCCCGCCACCATTTTTTTGAGCTTACTGCCGTGATACAGATCAACATCGACGGAGCGGTTGTTGATCTTAAAAATCATAAAGTCTGTAAGGCCGGGTACGACGGGCTCACAACCCTCGCTCAGCAGGAACTCTTCAAGCCCGTTGTTACCGAGCGGCGCATACTTGACGTAAATCTCCCCTACGATTCCCACCCTGGGCTTCTTACCCTCTCCCTTTCTTTCGATTTTCGCAAAATCGGCAGTGACCTCTCTCATTACGCCTCGCATGTCTTTTTTTAGCAAACCCTTGCCGCGGCTGAACATAGCTGTGACACGATCCGTCCAGTATTCAATCAGCCTTTCGGTCTCGCCCGGAACAACTTCATACGGCTTGCACTGATTTGACAGCCAAACGATCAGATCGCCGTAAATCATCGCCGCCGCCAGCCTGCGTATCACCGGCAATGACAGCTTAAATCCCGGGTTACGCTCTAACCCGGAAAGATTTACCGACACGACCGGTATATGCCGGAGATTTGCCTTTTCCAGCGCTTTTCTTAGCAGATGTATATAATTTGACGCGCGGCACCCTCCGCCGGTCTGCGATATAAGCAGCCCTATTTTATCTTTGTCATACTTCCCGCTGTTTACCGCCTCTATGAGTTGCCCGATAACGAGCAGCGCGGGATAGCAAGTGTCATTATGCACATATTTGAGCCCTGTTTCAACTATCCCCCTGTGTGTCGTCGTCAGCATTTCCACTTTATGGCCGTAACATTCAAAAACCTTTTTCATCATTGTGAACGTGACCGGCAGCATCTGCGGCATAAGCAGGGTGTATTCACGCTTCATTTCCTTCGTAAAAAGAAGCCTGCTGTTTTTATCTAACACAAGTTCGGCCATGGAATATATTGTTCCTTTCGTTATAAAACCTTCATTCAAAATTTATAATTCAAAACTGCGCAGCGTGCCGCGCTTCCAGCGCTGCGATAAGGCTGCGCAGACGTATCCTGACCGCGCCCAGATTATTGATATCATCAATTTTGAGCTGCGTGTACAGCTTGCCTCCGGACTCAAGTATATCACGCATCTCGTCCGTCGTTATGGCGTCGGTCCCGCAGCCGAACGACACAAGCTGCACAAGCTGCATATTTTCATTCTCAAGAACCACTCGTGCCGCATTATACATCCGCGCGTGGTATGTCCATTGGTTTAACACGCGTCGCGGCTGCCTGCCCAGGCGGCGGGCTATCGCGTCTTCCGTGATAAGTACCAGCCCGAGCGAGCTTATCAGCTCATCAACGCCATGATTGACTTCAGGATCCGCATGGTAAGGTCTCCCCGCGACGACCAGTATCTGCTTCTTGTCCCGTTTGGCGTACTCTATGTAACTTGAAGCCTCTGTCATGACATTTGCCATAAACTCCGCATACGCGGCATAGGCGGAATCCGCCGCTGCTTTTGTTTCGCGCTCCGGTATCCCTAAGTGTTCTTTGAAGTACTCTGCGGATTTTATCTTAAAGCCCCGTTTTCTGTGCAGGCCGAAGTAAGGGGCGAGGAACCTTGCGCCCTTAAGCCGAGGCATGTTCGACGACAGGAGTTCGGGATAATACGCCGCGACAGGGCAGTTGTAGTTATTATCGCTGATGCCCTCGTCTATATTATACGGCATGCACGGGAAAAATATGGCGTCAACACCGGCGTCAATAAGCGATTCGACATGCCCGTGCATCAGCTTGGCCGGATAACAGACGGTATCGGAGGGTATAGTGCGCTGGCCGCTCGTGTACAACTGCCGCGAAGACTCATCTGACAGAACTACCTCAAAGTTGAGCTTTGTAAAAAACTCAAACCAGAACGGCAAATGTTCGAACGTATTGAGCCCAAACGGGATGCCTATCTTCCCGCGCACGCCCGTGCCTGTACCGTTTCCCTGCAGCGAGCGGAGTTTTTCATACTTATATTTCATAAGATTTGGTTCGGCCGACATACTTGTGCCGAGCGGCTTTGAGCAGCGGTTGCCGGAAATGAATCGCCTGCCTCCGTCGAACGTGTTTATAGTCATGCTGCAATTGTTTGTACACCTGCCACATGTCACGGGCTTTACGGCATGGGTAAAGTTTTCAAGGGCGGATTTTGAAAGGAGCGCAGATTTCTGTGTAGGGCAGGGGCTCTGCTCCTGCCGAAGATGTGACAGGTGATCGCGGGTAGCCCGCGTAGGGCAGGGGCTCTGCTCCTGCCGAAGAGGCGACAAACGGTCGCGGGCGGTCAGCGCCGCGCCGTATGCGCCCATTAACTCCGCAATTGCGGGGCGCGTCACATGGACGCCAATTTCCCGTTCAAATGCCCGCAGCACCGCGTCGTTTAAGAATGTGCCCCCCTGAACGACGATGTTTTTGCCAAGGTCGTCCGCGTTTGCTGCCCTGATGACCTTGTAGACCGCATTTTTTACTATCGAAATGGACAGACCCGCCGAGATCGCTTCGACAGGCGCGCCATCCTTCTGTGCCTGTTTGACGCTCGAGTTCATAAACACCGTACAGCGCGAACCAAGGTCCGCCGGGGCTTCGGCAAGCAGCCCGATCCTCGCAAAATCCGCTATATCGTACCCGAGCGCGACGGCAAAAGTCTCGATAAAGCTTCCGCAGCCGGATGAACATGCTTCATTCAGCATGATACCTTCAACGACGCCGCCGCGAATTTTAAAACATTTTACGTCCTGGCCGCCGATGTCTATAATGAAGTCAACTCCCGGGTCAAAATGCCGCGCAGCCCTTAGATGCGCCATTGTTTCAACGATGCCTAAGTCCAGATTGAAGGCGTTCTTAATAAGCTCCTCGCCATATCCGGTGACGGCGGCGCCTAATATCTTCACCCTGTCGCCGAAACTGCCATAAATCGCATTTAGCTGCTGCAGGACGATAGAAACTGGATTTCCTTTGTTGCTGCTGTAGTAATTGTAGAGAATACTTCCCTCCGGGGTTATGAGAACCAGTTTTGTCGTTGTGCTGCCTGCGTCAACGCCAAGGTAAGCGCCGCCTGTATACGTATCCGGGTCAACTACCGCAGGCGCAGCCCCGGAGTGACGCGCGGCAAACTCCTTGTATTCCTTGTCCGAAGTAAAAAGCGCCGGAAGCGTCTCACCCGTGCTGATATTGTCTACTGTGCTTTCAAGCTGCCGCAGTATCTCTTCGAAAGAACAGGCGTTTCTCATATCGGCGCACATCGCGGCGCCCGCTGCGGCGAAGCACTCTGCGTTTTCGGGAAAAACGGCGTGTTCCTCGTCAAGTTCCAGCGTCTCGATAAACCTCTCTCGCAAACCCGCTAAAAATGTCAGCGGACCGCCAAGGAACATTATCTTGCCTGTAAGTTCACGGCCCTGCGTCAAGCCGCCAACAGTCTGGTCGACCACCGCCTGATATATCGACGCTGCGACGTCCTCATGACGGCCGCCCTGATTGAGTATCGGCTGTATGTCTGATTTTGCGAAAACGCCGCAGCGCGAAGCTATCGGGTAAATTTTCTCATGGCGGAGAGAAAGCTCGTCCAGTTCAGATACCGTAACGTCCATCAGCGTTGCCATTTGGTCGATAAACGCGCCTGTTCCGCCCGCGCATGAACCGTTCATACGCTCTTCAAGACAACTGCCGAAGAATATTATCTTCGCGTCTTCACCGCCAAGCTCAATAACGGCGTCTGTATCCGGGACACACTCGCGGACGCGGGCGGCCGTTGCATAGACCTCCTGCACGAACGGAAGGCCTGACGCCTTAGCGACGCCCAACCCAGCCGACCCCGTAACAGCGGGCGCGGCGGTCCCGCCATCCGCAAAGAGCCATGACGCCTTGCGAAGCTGCTCAGCCGCCTTTTCACGCACTTTCGACAAGTGCCGTTCATAGATATGAAACAGTACTTCACCGGTTTCCGAAAGCACAACCGTTTTCACCGTAGTGCTGCCTATGTCAATTCCTATTCGCATTTTTATTGCCGATCCTTTAGCAAGTTTTCCTAAGTTATTATAGCAAGTTTGCCGCGTAATTCAACATGTAATTTATTTGTGTATTTTTTGCGGATATTTTGATATAATGCCATGGATATTCAGAGTTGGGGGTTTACTTAATGAGCGACAAGGAAAAATTCATAGAGTTTATGACAGAGGCCGGAGTGCTGACTTTTGGTGATTTTACGGCTAAGAGCGGCAGAAAGACCCCGTATTTCGTAAACACCGGCAATTATAAAACAGGTAAACACATCTCTGTACTCGGCGACTATTACGCAAGCTGTGTCATACAAAGCGGAGAAGGGTTCGATGCGCTGTTCGGCCCTGCGTATAAGGGGATAACACTGGCAGCGGCGACTGCCGCTTCGCTGTACCGCAATCACGGGCTGAACGCGCCGTTTTTCTTCAATCGCAAAGAAGTTAAAGATCACGGTGAAGGCGGCTCGCTTATCGGATACAAACCGATTGACGGCGATAAAATAGTTATCATCGAAGATGTCGTTACTGCGGGAACCGCCGTTCGCGAAAGCCTTGAGCTTCTTAAGTCTGCTGCGGATGTCGAAGTCACCGCCCTTTTCGTTTCGGTTGACAGGATGGAGCGCGGTACGGATGATCGCTCCGCGCTTACCCAGCTTAGGGATGAACATGGCATCAGCGTCTATTCCATCATCAACGCACTGGATATTATCGCATCTCTGCCTCACGGCGACGAGCGCGTCCACAAAATGGAAGAGTATTTGAAAAAGTATGGAGCAGCAAGATAATGGGTACGCATGACGGACACAGGGAAAGGTTCAGGCAAAGATTTTTAAAGACAGGGCTTGACGGGTTTGAGGACCACGAAGCCTTGGAACTGCTGCTATACCACGCGCAGCCACGGATCAACACCAATCCCGTTGCGCACAGGCTAATGGACAGATTCGGATCGTTTGACGCTGTTCTCGACGCACCCGTAGATCAGTTGACTAAAGTCGAGGGAGTAGGCCCTAACACAGCTATTCTGCTAAAGCTGATAGTTCCGCTTGGCAGACGGTATATGATAGAGCGAAACCGTGTCAGCCCGATCCTGAATTCGACTGAGAAGGCGGGCAAGCACCTTGTTCATCTCTTTCACGCCGAACGTGACGAAGTCGTGTATATGCTGTGCCTTGACTCAAAATTCAAGCTGCTTAGCTGCAAGCCGATGTCCCGCGGAAGCGTAACAAGCGCAAATATCAACATCCGTAAGATCGTCGAACACGCACTGGAGACAAACGCTGTGAGCGTCATCATCGCGCACAACCATATCAGCGGCGTCACAACTCCCTCGCGTGAGGATCAAGAGGCGACGCGCCGCATAAGAGATGCGCTGAAAACAGTCGATATTACCCTCGCCGACCACATTATCATCGCCGGCGGCAGTTATGTATCAATGGCAGACATGGGAGAAGTAAATGCCTGAATTTAAAGTTGTTAGTGATTTTGAGCCGGCGGGGGGGCAGCCGGAGGCTATAGAGGCGCTGGTAAGCGGGCTTGAAATGGGCCTTGATGAGCAGACGCTTCTCGGCGTCACCGGTTCGGGCAAGACCTTCACAATGGCGAAAGTGATAGAACGTATCAAGCGTCCCGCGCTTGTGCTGGCTCATAACAAGGCGTTGGCAGCGCAGCTTTGCAGTGAGTTTAAAGAATTTTTTCCTGAGAATGCCGTCGAATTCTTTGTTTCTTATTATGACTATTACCAGCCGGAGGCATATATCCCGCATACCGATACATATATTGAAAAGGATCATTCCATTAATGACGAGATAGAGCGACTGCGCCACAGCGCGACCTCTTCGCTGTTCGAGCGGCGCGATGTGATCGTCGTTTCCTCGGTGAGCTGCATATATGGTCTCGGTGACCCTATTGATTACTCAAACATGGTTATCTCCCTCCGGCCCGAACGGCAGATAAGCAGGGACCGGTTGTTGAAAAAGCTCGTATCCATACGGTACGAGCGCAACGACGTCGCCTTTGAGCGCAACACGTTCCGCGTCCGCGGCGACACGGTTGAAATTTATCCCGTATACTCACGCGACCGGGCGATACGCGTCGAGTTCTTCGGCGACGAGATAGAGAGGATCAGCGAGATAAATGTCGTGACCGGCATACCGGACAGAGCGCTTACCCATGTTGCGATATACCCTGCTTCACACTATGTCACAACAGAGGAAAAGACACAGAAAGCCATAGCGGAAATAAAGGCTGAAATGAAAACCCGCATAGAAGCGTTTGAGCGGAGTAACAAGCTCGTAGAGGCGCAGCGTTTACACCAGCGCACCATGTACGACATTGAAATGCTTTCAGAACTGGGGTACTGCAGCGGGATAGAGAACTATTCGCGCATCATATCCGGCCGCGCACCCGGCAGTGCGCCGATGACCCTGCTTGACTATTTTCCAAAAGATTTCATTATGTTTGTTGACGAATGCCACGTAACGCTGCCGCAGGTACGCGCTATGTACGCCGGAGACAGGTCGCGCAAGGAGAGCCTTGTCGAGTACGGGTTCCGTCTGCCGTCCGCATTTGACAACAGACCGCTCAACTTTGAGGAGTTCAACGCCCGACTTGGCGACGTGATTTACGTATCCGCGACGCCCGGTGAGTATGAGCGCTCGCGCTCCGGTCAGGTCGTCCGGCAGGTCATACGGCCGACAGGTCTTTTAGACCCGGAGATATCCGTCAGGCCTATCGACGGGCAGATAGACGATCTTATTGCTGAGATAAACGCCCGCACAGCAAAAGATGAGCGCGTTCTCGTGACGACACTGACAAAAAAAATGGCGGAGGATCTGACGGGATATCTGACCGGCGCAGGTATTCGCGTGCGGTATCTTCATCATGATATAACCACGATCGAGCGCATGGAGATCATACGCGGTCTGCGGCTTGGCGATTTCGACGTTATTGTCGGTATAAACCTCCTTCGTGAGGGGCTTGATCTGCCTGAGGTATCGCTTGTCGCCATACTTGACGCAGATAAGGAAGGCTTCTTGCGCAGCGAGACTTCGCTGGTCCAGACTATTGGCCGCGCGGCCAGAAACGCGGCGGGGCTGGTCATCATGTACGCCGACAGGATAACACCTTCTATGAAAGCGGCAATCAGCGAAACCGACAGCCGCCGTGACAAGCAAAGGGCATTCAATCAGGAAAACGGTATAGTACCAAAAACCGTCAGAAAGAGCGTGCGCGAGCTTATAGAGATATCAAAACGCGATCATAGAGCGCCGGAGCGCTCGGGGGTAAAGCTGACAAAACGCGAGATAGAAGAGGAAATCAGAAGATTGGAAAAGGAAATGGCCGCCGCGGCAAAACTGCTCGAGTTCGAGTATGCCGCCGCATTACGCGACCAGATCATTGAGTTGAGAGCTGAGAAATGATTCATCAATTAATAGAAACAATACTCGAATTCTTAGAGTCGATTTTGGGAACGACATATTTGGGGAGATCCGCCGTGACTTTCCTCGTGTCGATGCTCCCTATCATCGAACTGCGCGGAGCGATTCCTATAGGGGCGGCTTTTGGGTTGCCGCCGCTGACTAACATACTTGTCAGCATTGCAGGCAACATGATCCCCGCACCTTTTATCATTTTGTTCATTCGCAGGATTTTCACCTGGATGCGGAAAAAAAGCACTTTTCTCGGGAATCTGGCGGACAGGTTTGAGAAAAAGGCAAAGTCAAAAGGCTCACGCCTTTACAGGCGCGAACTTATCGGACTGATGCTCTTCGTGGCCGTCCCTCTCCCCGGCACCGGAGCATGGACAGGTTCACTCATCGCGGCCCTGTTGGATATTCGGCTTAAAGCCGCCCTGCCTGTTATTCTTGCCGGCGTGGTCATCGCAGGTTTGATAGTGACCGGCATAACATACGGGTTTATATCGCTGATAAACTGAGTCAAACACAAACCTCCGGCGAAAACCGGAGGTTTGTGTAAAGAGAGGAAGATGGTCGGTTATGTAAACGGGGGCTCCCGGTCCGCGTGGTGGGGGAGGGAGTGTGCCGACACGTACTCGCGCCGGTGAGGGATACGCGGACGAGGCCCGCTCCGTTTATGTAATTAATTTTACGCCTATAATGCATAAATTCTGTGAATTTAATTTTAATAATTTGTAAACTTCGCACATATTTGGGACACGCTAACCGCCGATTGGCTTTCCTTCGCGGAGGGCTTTTATTTTTGCCTCCAGTCCGCATACAACTATTCCCGGCGAGGCGGTGGTTTGCTCACCGCTTGTCATGTCTTTGATGGTGATCATGCCGTTTTTGATCTCATCCTCGCCCAGAAAAATGACATACGGTATGCCCAGCTTGTCGGCATATGACAGTTTCTGCTTGAACTTTTTGCTTTCCCCGTATATCTGTACGCGCAACCCGGAACCGCGTAGAACTGTAGATAAAGAGATTGCGTGCGACAGGTCTTCCGTCATCGGTATGATCAGCACATCAGCGGGCGCCGTCAGTATGGAGCCACTGAGCAGCCCCTGTTCCTGTAATATGTAAAACAGCCGCGTCAGTCCTATGGAAATACCTACACCGGGCAGTTTCTTGTCGGTGTAATACTCGGCCAGATTGTCATACCGCCCGCCGGAGCATACTGAGCCTACCTCGGGATGATCTGTCATCATCGTTTCATATACTGTACCGGTGTAATAGTCAAGTCCCCGCGCAATAGAGAGGTCTATTTTATAAAACGACTCCGGCACACCGAATCCCGCCATGTTGTGCGCCACAGCGGCAAGCTCGTCCGCGCCCCGGTCAAAAAGTTCGCTTTTGCCCCTATATTTATCCAGAACCTCAAACGGGTCCCCCTGATGTTTGACGAGATTTATTATGCCGTCCGCTTGATCGCCTGATAATCCGAGCTCATCAACCAGAGCTGCACCAAGCTTTTCTGCGCCTATCTTATCAAGCTTATCAACAACGCGCATGACATCCGGCGCCGCGCTGCCCACACCGATGATCTCAAAGAACCCGCTGAGCATTTTCCGGTTATTTATATGTATTTTAAAACGCTCAAGCCCCAGTGATGTAAAACTTTTATAGATGATGCTGGGTATCTCCGCCTCACTCAGAATATCCAGGCTGCCGTCGCCTATTATGTCTATATCGGCCTGATAAAACTCGCGAAATCTCCCGCGCTGAGCGCGTTCTCCCCGGTATACTTTTCCGATCTCATACCGGCGGAAAGGGAAAGTCAAACGACTGTAATTCATCGCAACATATTTTGCGAGCGATGCTGTCAACTCATAGCGGATAGCGAGTTCCGTATCCCCTTTGCGCAGGCGGTATATCTGTTTTTCCGTCTCTCCGCCGCCTTTGGCAAGCAGTATTTCTGCCGCCTCCATCAGTGGCGTGTCAAGCGGCGTGTATCCGTAAAGTGAAAATGATTCGCGTAATTTTCCGGCCATCATGTTGAAGATCACCTGCTGAGGAGGCAAGAGCTCCATAAACCCCGATAACGTGCGCGGTTTGATTTTATCCATTTTTGTCTACTCCTAATTATACACTTACATCAGTTCTTGGGATTGACGATATCCCGCCAGTCGAAGTCGCCGCGCTTTAATCCATGTATGAGGACCTCCGCAGTGGCTACATTTGTTGCAAACGGTACATTATGCCGGTCGCATAAACGCGCGATCTCCATAACGCTGCTCTGGTACTCTGAGGTAAACAACGGGTCGCAAAAATACAGAACCAGATCGAGCTCATTGTAAGCGATGCGCGAACCGATCTGCTGACTGCCGCCTTGATTGCATGACATGTAAAGTGTGATAGGAAGCCCTGTCGCTTCGCTTACAAGCCGTCCGGTCGTACCGGTCGCGCAGATCGAATGACCGGCAAGTATACCGCAGTATGCAATACAGAATTGCACCATCAGTTCCTTTCTTTTATCATGCGCCATGAGAGCAATGTTCAAAAAAGCCGCCTTCTTTCTATCACGGTTTAAGAGGACGAAGTGGCACGTCCTCGCCCGTTAAACGACGGGCAACGTCAAGAAAATCATACGCCGCAAGCCTTCTTTTGTAAAGTATCAGCGGAGTACCGTTATGCAGTGACAAGGCTACGGATTCGTCTTCTCTGACAACGCCGATAAGACGAGCGCCAACCGTGTCAATGATGTCGTCAATCGTAGTCTGCAACCGATAGTATTTTTTGGAAACAACACGGTTTACCAAAAGCCGCAGTTCCTCTACGCCCATATCTCGGATCTCGGTTGCAGTCTTTTGAGCGCCGGTAATAGACGGCAGTTCGCCGATCGTTACTATTATCGCCATGTCAGCGCCGGCGTGAGCAAATCTGAAATATCTGCCGATACCGGCAGGCGAGTCTATGAAACAGTAGTCAAACTCGCTTCGAATCTCACGATACATATCTTCAATCGCGCTTTCGTCCGGGTCGATCCCGCTAAAATGCAATGGGGCGGACAGAAAAAACAGATTACCGATAAGCGGACTCTCGTGACAGACATTCTGAAGCTCTTGCTTTCCGCCAATAACATCCATAAAATCCGCGACTGCAAAATCCGCCATACCCAAAGAGAAATCAAGGTTTCTCAGGCCCACATCAAAGTCAACACAGAGCGTCTTATGTCCGAGCGCCGCAAGGCATGACGAAACCGCTGCCACAGTCGTCGTCTTACCCGTTCCGCCCTTACCGGACGCTACGGTGATGATTTTGCCCATATCGTCGTCCTCAATCATTTGTTGGTCATTATATACAAATCCAAACTGCTTTTCAAGAAGTATTTAGCGTTACAAAATTGAAATTAGGGATCAGGGATTAGGGATCAGGGATCAGAGGTTAGTCTTTTGGATTTAAAATTCCACATTATTCCGAATTCCGAATTCCGAATTCCGAATTCCGAATTCATTCTGCATTATGAATTATGAATTATGCATTGTGAATTGTGAATTGTGAATTGTGAATTGCCTACCTGTCCCACTTGGCGGAAAGGGCGTCTATCTGGTCGGCGAACTTTGCAAGATCTTTGTTCGTACCGCCTTTGTTGCGTGAAATCACCTCAAACAGCCTCGTGCCGGCAAGCATAAGCCGCTGATAAACATGCGACTCACGCCTGACAAGATAATCCGGCTCGCCGCGCCGTATCAGGTCGCGGCCTACAAAGACCATCTCTCCTGTAAGCAGGTCGTGTATCGAGGAATACTTGGGCGTTATGGCATTGTGTCCGTCCTCAATGAGCCTAAGCGTGAATGACCTGGAAATATCCTGCTCGCCGTGTATGACAAAAACCTGTTCGGGTTTCGGCTCAAACGCGCCTATCCATTTCAAAAGCCCGTCCCTGTCCGCGTGAGAGCTCATATTTCGGAAGTTGACTATACGGCATTTAACGGCGATCTCTTCACCGAACAGAGATACGAACGGGGCCGCTTCATCAACAAGCGTGCGGCCCAGCGTGCCATACGCCTGAAACCCGGTGAAAACGACCGAGCTTTCGCTCCGCCACAGATTATGCTTCAGGTGATGCCGTATCCGCCCCGCTTCGCACATGCCGCTGGATGATATAATGATTTTGGGCGTTTTGTCGTCGTTTAAGCGTTTTGACTCCTCCGCCGATTCGGTCTCAAATAACCCCTCGAACCACAGGGGGCGTTTTCCGGCCCTGATCAGTTCCGCCGTTTCATCGTCAAAGTAACCGACATTCTCGCCCGAGTATATCTTTGTTGCGGCTGAAGCGAGAGGGCTGTCGACATAGACCGGAAAATCCGGAAAACTTTTAACAAGAGCCCGCTCTTTTATCGCGCGGATATAGTATATAAGCTCCTGCGTTCTGCCGACGGCAAACGCGGGGCAGATCACATTCCCGCCTTTTTTAAGCGTTGAATCTATGATTTTCGCAAATTCCAATACGTTGTCAAAAAGCTGCTTGTGCAGGCGGTCACCGTATGTGGACTCCATTACGACAAAATCGGCCTCTTTTATGTAATCCGGGTCGCGTATGATGGGATGTCCCGGAGTGCCTATGTCTCCTGAAAAAACGACCTTTTTTTCCACTCCGCCCTCTGCAAGAAACACTTCGACATAAGCTGACCCCAGCAGATGACCGGCGTCGATAAACCGCGTTTTCACCCCGCCTCCTACGTCGATTATCTCGTTGTATCCACAGGGAACAAGCCGCTTGAACACTTGCTCGGCATCCTCCATTGTGTAAAGAGGCTGAGCCGCGGAGTCTCCCGCCCGCCGCTGCTTGCGGCTGCGCCAACCGGCTTCAAGTTCCTGAATATGGGCGCTGTCGCGCAGCATGATATGCAAAAGCTCACATGTCGGTTTAGTCGCATATATCTTACCCTTAAACCCCTGCTTTATGAGCAGCGGGAGCCTGCCTGAATGGTCTATATGCGCATGCGTTAAAATGACCCGCTCCATCTCTCCGGGATGGAACGCAAAACTCTGCCCGAATCCGTTGTCGCTGCCCTGATGCAAACCGCAGTCGATCAAGAACTTTTTCCCGTTTACTTCAACGCCGTGACAGCTCCCCGTAACTTCTCCGGCAGCGCCGTAAAACATTAGTTTCATATTGATTTCCTTTCATTTTACCACTACGTTTTCATTACCCAGCATCTCGCGCAGCTCTTTGACCAGCGCGTCATGGATAATACATTTTGTCCCTACGTTTTTTTTCGTATCGCTGAAATGTATTACCATACGCTCCCTGCCCGGGAACATCATATGCACCAGCTTCAGCCGCTCATATTCCGGACCGTTTTCACTCAGCAGTTTTACAAACAACGTTTTCCCCTGAGGTACGACAGAACCGTCCCTCCCCGTTTCCGGTGTCTCTCCGCTTGTTATTCCGCATTCCGCATTCCGCATTCCGATTTTATCGATGTCTGTTATCGGGCGAAGCGTCCTTACCACTATCTGTGGGTCTTTATCATCTCTTGCCGACAGTTTTCCCGCCATGATTATCGGCGTGCCGGCCTGCATATAACCGCCCGAATCGTCTATGACCCTCTGGAATGCCAAAGCCTCGATACTGCCTGATCCGTCCTCCAGCGTCAGATAAGCCATCAGTGCATTATTACGGGTCGGCTTTGTTCTGACCGACATGATAATGCCGGCTGCGAATATAATCTGTTCGTCGGCAAATTTGGCATTCCCGCCCTCCCGGGAAAAGTCCGCCAGTATATCGCCTAATCTCACCGCACCCGCGCGTTTTACCGCGCTTTTGTACTCATCCATAGGATGCCCGGAGAGGTACAGGCCCGTGACCTCATGTTCCATACGCATAAGGTCGCTTTTCGGATATTCCGGTATGTCGGGAAGCTCAAATTCACCGCCATGCCGCGACTCCCCATCCGACAGTCCGAACATATCGATCTGACCCTCAACATTACGGCGCTTGAGTTCGGCTGCGCTATCGATCACAGCCTGACATACTGCTATCAGTTGCCTCCGGTTAGCCCCAAACCTGTCAAAGCAGCCGCATTTTATCAGACTGTCCAGCGCCCTGCGGTTCAACTCTCCGCCGTACATCCGGCGGCAGAACTCCTCAAATCCCGTGAAAGGCCCGTTTTTATCACGCTCCGCCATAACATTGCGTATAAATCCGCGCCCAATGTTTTTGACGGCTACAAGCCCATAGCGAAGATCATTGCCGGATACGGAGAACATATCGTCTGATTCATTAATGTCAGGCGGAAGGAGCCGTATACCCATTTCGCGGCACTCCTCAGTGTAATCGGCTACTTTCTTTGGAAAATCCAGCACCGAACTCAGCAGCGCGGCCATATACTCACGCGGCCAACGGTTTTTCAGCCAGGCGGTCTGATATGATATCACCGCATATGCCACGGCGTGGGATTTATTAAACGCGTAATTGGCAAAGTCAAATATCTCGTCATATATGCCGGAAGCAATCTCTTTTGGTACGCCGTTGGAGATCGCTCCGCAAATACTGCGCACCGGGTCTCCTTCTATGAAAGCCTGCTTTTCCCGCTCTATTTCATCTTTTTTCTTCTTAGACATCGCGCGCCGGATCATATCCGCCTGTCCGAGTGAAAATCCGCCAAGCTTGCGAAAAATCTCTATCACCTGTTCCTGATACACAATGCAGCCGTAAGTGACGGATAGTATCGGCTCAAGCAGCGGGTGTGCATACTTGATTTTATCCGGATTTTTGCTGCATTCCAGAAACCGCGGAATAGATTCCATAGGCCCCGGACGATACAGCGCTATGATAGCCGTGATATCTTCTATACTTTTCGGCCCCAACCCGGTGCATACTCCTGTCATCCCCTCCGACTCAAGCTGGAACACACCTAAAGTTTTACCTGCGGCTAACATGGCAAACGTCTTGGGGTCGTCCTCCGGAATATTATCGAGAGAAAATCCCGGAACGGTTTTTTGGATCTCCCGTATGGCGTCGTCTATGACCGTCAGGTTACGCAGCCCCAGAAAATCCATTTTTAGCAAACCCAGCTCCTCAAGCACGGTCATCGTGTATTGAGTCGCTATCGAATCATCCTTTTTTGAAAGTGTAAGCGGAACGTATTCATGTACGGGTCGTTTTGTTATAACTACTCCGGCCGCATGTGTACCGCTGTCCTTGGGCATGTCCTCAAGCGCGATTGCGACATCGACCACGCGTTTGATCCTTGTATCCCCTTCGTACATAGTGCGCAGATCGGAGGAATACTTCAGTGCGTCTTCCAGTCTTATGTTCAGCTCATTCGGGATCGCTTTTGCCAGTTCATTTTCCTCGGCAAATGTTAATGCAAGCGCCTTAGACACGCTGCGCACGGCATTTTTGGCTTTCAGCGTGTTGAATGTCACTATCTGCGCTACTCTGTCGGCGCCGTATTTCTGCTTTACGTATTCTATAACTTCACCGCGGCGGCGTTCACAGAAATCTATGTCGATATCCGGCATACTGATGCGTTCCGGGTTCAGGAAACGTTCAAAGTAAAGACTGTATTTGATAGGGTCTACCGCTGTGATCCCAAGACAGTACGAAGCGACGCTTCCCGCCGCCGAGCCCCGCCCCGGTCCCACCGGAATGTCCATGCTCCTTGCATAAGCTATGAAGTCTGCCACTATGAGGAAATAGTCTGTAAAGCCCATCCCCGATATCATGTCAAGCTCATAGAGTAGTTGCTCATAAACATCCGATCTATCCGGTCCGTAGAGTCGGTCAAATCCCTTTTCGCACAGCGTTTTCAGATACTCATCGGCGCTGACGCCATCATCAGGGAGCTTAAACTCCGGAAGATGATGCTGTCCAAACTCAAAGCGCAGGTCGCACATTTCAGCAATTTTCACAGTATTGTCCGCTGCCTCGGGAAACTCCGGAAACAGAACGCGCATCTCAGCTTCAGATTTCAGGTAAAGCTCCTGCGACTCGAACCGCATCCTGTCGGTGTCGTCTGCTGCGGAGCCTGTCTGTATGCACATGAGTATGTCCTGAACATCTGCGTAGTCCCGGTCGATATAGTGCGCGTCATTTGTCACAACAAGCGGGATCGCCGTCTCACGATGGATTTTGATCAGCCCTTCATTTGCTTCCTTCTGGCCGCTCAAACCGTGATCCTGCAGTTCGAGATAGAACCCGCCGTCCCCAAAAATTTCATTGAACTCAAGAGCCCTTTTTTTCGCGTCGCTGTATCTGCCCGCCAGGATAAGCTTGGGTATTTCTCCCGCATTACAAGCAGACAGGGCTATTAGCCCGTCACAGTGCGCGCGCAGCAGTTCCATATCGACCCGCGGTTTTATGTAAAGCCCTTCTGTGAATGCAAAACTGACCAAATGGCAAAGATTTCTGTAACCCGTCTCATTTTTACACAACAGAACAAGATGATGCCGCTGCGAATCAAGCTCATAGTCCCTGTCATGGCGAGTGCGAGCCGCTACATAGACCTCGCAGCCTATGATCGGCTTTACTCCCGCGTTTAACGCTTCCTTATAGAAACTGACCACGCCGTACATGACGCCGTGATCGGTTATCGCTACGCTTGTCTGACCAAGCTCTTTAGCGCGCGCGACAAGATCCCGCAGCCTGCATGCGCCATCAAGCAGACTGTACTCGCTATGGACGTGTAAATGTACAAACATAATAGCTCTCTATACCTTAAAAAGATTGGTGCTTAAATACTTTTCTCCACGATCGGGAAAAATAACTACGATATAGCCGCTGTCGAGTTTCTCGGCGGTCTTCTGCGCGGCAATCATAGCCGCGCCCGAGCTCATTCCGACGAATATTCCTTCTTTCCGGACGATTTGACGCGCCATTTCGTAGGCTTCTTCCGTATCAATCATGATGCTCTCGTCAATTTGCGAAGTATCATACAAGTCCGGCACGATGGCTTCTTCCATATTTTTCAGACCTTGTATGTAATGCCCCTTGACCGGCTGCGCCTCAATAACCTTGATGTCAGGTTTGAATGATTTCAGCCTCATTCCCACACCCATCAGCGTTCCCGAAGTTCCCAGTGAGGATACCATATGCGTGACCTCTCCGCCTGACTGATACCATATCTCCTGCGCTGTAGTGCCATAATGCGCCAGTTTGTTATACTCATTTGAAAACTGGTTAGGGTTAAAATAAGCGTCGGGGTTTTCCTTTATAAGCTCCCGCGTCTTAATGATCGCGCCATCGGTGCCAAGTTCGGCCTCGGTCAGAATTATCTCACCGCCGAACGCCTTTATCATCTTCTGCCTTTCTACGCTGACTGCCGAACTCATTACGATTTGAACGCGATATCCTTTCACCGCGCCGATCATCGCAAGACCGATACCCGTGTTTCCGGAAGTCGGTTCGATTATGATCTTGTCCTTTGTGAGAGTGCCTTCAAGTTCCGCCTGTTCTATCATTTTAAGGGCGATCCTGTCTTTTATGCTTCCGGTCGGGTTGAACCCTTCAAGCTTAGCATAAATCCGCACAACGGGATTCGGATTCATCCGGTTTATCTTTACAAGCGGGGTATTCCCAATCGCGTCTAAAATGTTGTTATACATCTTTCTCTCCTCACTAATTATTTATGAATTAAGATTACCGCAATAGCTCAATCAATATTTAAAAACTGATTTTATGTAAAACTTCCAGAGCCTTTTCACAGTCAAACTCGCTTAACTCTTTTGCCGCCGCTTCAAGTAATGTGTTGGCGTCATTGCCAAAATCAAATGCCAGAAGCGGCTTTAATGCGGCAACTCCCGCGTCACTGTCATAATCCTGAGCGGCGACGATCGCCTTTTCCACACCTGTTTTCAAAGCCGCAGCGTCGCCCGGTTTTCTTGCGGACACAATCTCCTCCGGAAAAATCGCCAGCATTTGCTTATGCAACGATATGAGCTTGTCATGGAACTCCGGAAACATCTCTTCGCAAGTGGCTGCATCGCCTTGTTTCGCAGCCATTTCCAAAGCCAGCGCCGTCTCAGAAAGAACTGCCGCGCCAATGGTAGCAAGTACAGACTTCATAGCATGTACCGATATCGCGAACCCTGCAATGTCCCCGTCGGCAAGGCTTGAGGACATTTTTGCACATTCTCCCGGAAGCAGTTTGCAGCATAGTTCAACCGATTCATAATAAAGACTTTCAACACCGGACGCGCCGCTCAATCCTATTTTTACGTTTATATCCTTGATTTCCTCCAGACCTCCCAAAAGACCCGATTCCCCATTGTCCTGCTCTGCGCCGGACCCCGGAGCCCTTTCAAGCAGCTCTGGCGGCAGCCATTTTTCCAAAACGGAGACCAGTTCACGGACATCGATAGGTTTTGATACAAAGTCGTTAAAACTATTGGCAAGGAAGAACTCCCTGGCGCCTTGAACTGCGTTGGCTGTCAAAGCGACTATGGGCAGCTTTTCAAACTTACCACCCAGAGACCGAATAGCCGCAGTTGTTTCCACTCCGTCCATTTCCGGCATCATATGGTCCATAAAAACAACGTTAAACTCCGTTTGTTTGAGCATTTCAACAGCTCGCATGCCCGACGACGCCGTATCAGCGACAATATGTGATAAATTGAGCAGCCCGACGGCAACTCTCAGGTTAAACTCGTTATCGTCAACGACTAATACTTTAGCTCTCGGCGCAAACAATTTCCTCCCTTTTGGGAGCGCCGCCGCTTTGACCTTTTCGCTATCCCCGGGTATTAGCGGTATCGTTACGGTAAAAGTTGTACCCGCCCCATACTCGCTCTCTATCTCAATGGCGCCGCCCATCAGTTCTACGAATGATTTACATATAGCCAGCCCAAGGCCGGTGCCGGTGATCCCCCGATTCTTTACCGAGTCTGTCTGCTGGAACGCACTGAAAAGTTTGCCTATGTCCTCCTGCTTGATGCCCCTCCCCGTGTCGGAAACCGCGAAGATCAGGGATTCTTCCGCTTTTTTGACCTCGAGCTTAACACATCCCTTTTCCGTAAATTTTACAGCGTTTCCGCAGATATTGATAATGATTTGCCGTAGCCGGATATCGTCGCCAAAAAGATAGTGCGGCGCTTCACTATCAACCTCAAATATGAACTCCAGCCCTTTTTCCTCAGCAACATATGTGAACATTGAGTGCATATTGTCCAGAAAGGCCAGAAAATCATAATCAACCGGAACAAGCTCCATCTTTCCGGACTCTATCTTGGACATATCCAGTATATCATTGATAATTGACAGCAATGAGGTCGCGGAATGACTGATGTCTTTTACATAATCCATTTGACGGTTGTTAAGAGGCTCATGGGTCAGCAGTTCAAGCATGCCTATGATAGCGTTCATCGGAGTGCGTATTTCATGGGACATACTTGCCAAAAATGAAGATTTCGAGCGGTTGGCGGTTTCGGCTGCGGCAATCGCTTCTTCCAACGCCTCTGTACGGCTTTGCACCAAACTTTCAAGACGCATACCCTCGCTGCGCTTACGCATTAAGAGAACAGATAGAAAGGCGAGGGCAATAATGACCGCCGTTGCCCCGATCAGCCACAGGGTGCGCTGCTGTTCCAGTTTGATACGGTAGTCAAACGTTCTGCGCATCCAGTGTCCTGATATTTCGTCTGTATTGATAAGCCCTATAGCCTTATCAATAATGCTGCGGAGAGTATCGTAGTCTTTGTTAAATCCGAATGTTGATTCATAAGTAGCGGTGAATATGAAGTTAGCCTTATACCCCGCCTGTTCGAGGTAGTTTGTGAGATTCAAAAGCCGGTGCTGACTCGACATCAGCATGTCTATGTCACCTCGCCCCAATGCCTCAATGGCGGCGTTGTTATTCTCAAACACGGTTACGTTCCGGTGATTAGGGAACCACTGCTCAAACAGCGCGGCATGAGCTGTTCCCCGTACTAATCCGACATTTATGTAAAGAATCTCGTTTATACTTATATCATGATGCTCGTTTTTTGATATAAGTACGTAATGATCTGAAAACAATTTGTTTTCCGGCCAAATGAAGTTCTCGGCCCTCTCATCCGAATATATCAGTTCGGATATAATGGCTGCTCTTCCGGTTTCCAGCGCTCCGAGCAAGTCCGGCCACTCTTCATTCGGTCCGTTTACTATCACAAACTCTATGCCGGTGAGTTTCTCCAGTTCATCCAGTACATCGATAGCAATTCCCTGCCATCGTCCTTCGCGACTGTTGTAAAAACATACCGGATAATTACTGACTTCGGCTGCGACAGGGACGACAGGCCGTGTACTCATATATTCACGCTCATTATCGTCAAGGAGGGATAAAAACCTGTATCTTACATGTTCCTGGAACCCTTGATTGTACAGTTTGACAAAATGCCGGATGACGTCGTCATCCAATGCCTTTTGCACCACGGAAATAATCGGGGCTAACTCCGGGTTCCGGGTCGCAAGTGATGCGGATGTAAAAACCAACGGATAGAAATATTCTACGTCTACGTCGCCGTATCGGTCAAAGGCAGCGCCAAAGCTCCCTTCCGCAATAAATGCGTCCGCTTCGCCGTTTTTAAGCATATTATAGGCTTCGGTGAAACTGCTTACATACAGCGGATCAAACCCAGCATGATGATCGGCAACCAGAGACGCGGAAGTTGTAGCGTCTAAAAAAGCATAGCGCGGGTTTTCGTCCGGGTCGTGCACCGGGGTGCCGCCGCCCTCAATGCGGGCGATACTCAGTTGGCGTTCTGCGATAGCGCCGGTCATCATATATATCTTTTGACGCTCCTCGCCGGTTGTAATGTCTCCCGTAAAGTCGATCGCGCCGCTCTCAAGCCCTGCGATTAAATCTCCCCACTCATAAAGAACAGGGGTAAACGGAATACCAAAAAGGTCGGTAAGCCATTGACAGATCAAAGCGGAGAAACCTCTGATGTTATTGCCGTCATCATAAAATGCCTCTACGCTCAGGCTCATACCGTATGAAAAGAAACTCCTTTCCGCCAGCAGCTTTTCAATATCCTGAATCTCTTGCGGCGTAAGGCCCGGAATGTCCATATATGAGGCATACATTCCCGGCTCCGCACTGCCGGTAGGGCTGCTCAAGACACAGCCCGATAACAAAGCCAAAATAATTACTGTCGCAAGGAAAATATTCCGAACCCTAAAAGCAGTCATAGTTAATCTCTTTCCTAATTTATCGCTACTCCTGTTCTTCCTCCAACTCCGGTGCAATATATTTTCCGATTCGCTCAAGCAACTGGTCTTTGGTGACCGGCTTGATGATAAAATCAGCCGCTCCGGCTTTAATGGCCTTAACAACGGAGTCTTTTTTCGCGTTACCTGTGAGGAAAATGATTGGCGCGGTTTGTCCCGACGCCCTGACCCTGACGGCGAGCTCATAGCCGTCCATCTCCGGCATTTCGATATCGAGGATAAACAAGTCCGGCCTGTGGTTTTTGAGGTAATTCAAGGCAGCGGTACCGGAGTTGATACATGTCACCTTATATCCCGTATCTTGAAGCATTGTTTTTATTGAAGTCAGGAAGAAATGCCTGTCGTCAACCGCCAGTATAGTGTTTTTGGCTGCAGATTCCTCAGCATTGCTGTCAGGCTGTTCGGATATATCCCTGAACTCAGCCATTTGCAAATCAATAGACAGCGCCGAAACAGTTTTTAACAGAGTGATTACATAAGCCTGCAAGTCCGCGTACTGAATATCGTTTATTGTTTTGATCATGCATGAGCACTCCTCGGCCAGTTTTTCGGCAAAAATCTGCCGCAGCATGCCGGAGGTATCCGTGAGGAGTTTTTCTAACACAGCGAAATCTTTAGCCTCTAAAGCGGTCTTTATATTTTCCGCCAGCGACGGGAAGTTGTCGATCAATGAGTTTGCCGTTGCGGCAAAAGCGGTCATTTGCTCATCCGTCAATTGCTCTACATTGGTTTTGTCCAGTTCCGATATTTTCAGAAGTTGGTCCTTGTTAAACATAATAATACTCCTCATCATCGTATTGTTTGTATGCAAAATGTATACTATCATAATAATATTGAAATCGCAAAGAAAATTTGATCGCTCGGGCGATTCCGCCGATGAACTAAAGGCAAACAAACCAACACGTTTCGGAATTCACTTCCGAAACGTGTTGGTTTGAGAGCGCCGCAGCGCAAATCGCTTTGCTTTTACCCGGGCCAGTATAATATCGCCGGAGCCTCTTCGGGGTCTATGTCGTCGAGTTCGACTATTGACCAGCTATATCCCTCGGCTATATATTTCTCTGCTATATCCCTCGGCATCATGACATACCATTGTGTGTCAACGCCTTCGGGCAGAGTATCATTTAAAACCGCCGGGAGCTCTCCGGTTATTTTTACAACCGCGTAATAACCTGCCTCCACTGTGTCCTGTCCTCCGCCGGCAGCCCACGAATCGGGAGCCGATTCGGCAACGATATCCGCTCCTGCCGCCGCATGTGTGTTTTCCGGCTGCGTTTCCTCATTGCCGCGCTGTTCATCAGGGGAGGGGTCCGCCGGCGGCGTTGGCGCCGGCTCGGGCGCCGGCTCGGGTGTCGGCTCGGGTACGTCGGCTGCGTCCGCGTTTGCATCCTCTGCTGATTCCATGGGCAGAACCGGGTTTCCGGCGTCACCCGTAACGGAGTAAGAGTCCGCTTCATCGATATGACCCCCCTCGTTATCAACTCCGGACCCCGGCGCTGCAGGTGCCGAAGGCATCGGCGCCGCCACCGGCAGCGCAGACATGTGGTCCGGCACAGGGGAGGATCTGTCAAATTTCAGGATGTTCGGCAAGGTGAGAAGTATCAGCGCAAGGCAGGCTGCGAGCGGGACGTATCGCGACATTATAATGCTTAATGTTTTGCTTTTCCTGACACTGCCGGCGCCTAGATCCGCATCGAAGCTCAGGATCTTTTTCATCACGGTTTCGCTAAGCGCGGTCGGGGCCGGCACAAGCGTTTCCTTCGCGGTGACCGATATCGCGCGGTATATGGCAAGGAGGGCGGAGCAATCATCGCACACTGCCAAATGTTCCTCTATGCTCAGGCGGTCACTGTCCGATAGTTCCCCGTCGGCATATGCGCTTATACGCTCTTCGTAGTCTGTGCAGCTAATCACTTTCCCTCACCTCCTTATGCCCTTTTAGACGGTAGTTCTCCGGAAAAGTTCCTTCTCTTATAAGAATATCTGCAAGACTCTTTCGCGCTCTGGCCAGGCGGGATTTGACCGTTCCTTCGCTTATGCCCAGTATTGAGCCTATGTCTTCATAACTCATTCCGGATATCTCACGCATAAGCAAAATCTCCCGATGCTTTGACCCAAGCGCATTAATGCCCTTATTTATTGTTTTGCGCATCTCCTGTCGCAGGACAACTTTCTCAGGTATATCTCTGAAATCCGGTATATCCATATCATGCGTGTTTCCGCTATCGTCCTGATAGGTGAGTGAGACCACTTGATCGCGTGGTTTCCTGCGCATGAAATCGACACATAGATTATATGTCAGCCTGTAAAGCCATACGGAAAAGCGACTGTCTCCGCGAAAGCTGCCAATCTTCATGTACGCCCTGAGAAACGCTTCCTGAGAAATATCTAGCGCGTCCTCTTCAGATCCGGTCATTTTCAAGGCGAGGTTATATACGTTTTTTTCGTTTTCCAGGACAAGCTCCTCAAACGCGTCCTTGTCGCCGCCTAAAACACGCTTGACCACCACCATCTCCTCCAACTGAGTCAACTCTCTCCCCCCCTGGCGTCTGCTAATCCCTAATCCCTAATCCCTGCGGGAGTTGCGCATCGCGCAGCTCCCGCTTGATCCCTTCCGTTATTTTCCGCAAATCTTCCAAAGTCTCGGCTTTTGATATTTGCTGCTTGAAGTACCCTGAATGCGGAACACCGCGAAGATACCAGATGTAATGCCGCCGCGCCTCAAGACAGGCTGCCCGCTCACCCTTATGCTTTGCCGCCATTTCAAACTGACGCATGGCCGTTTCGGCGCGCTTTCCTATCGGTGGCAGAGGCGGGACAGTCCTACCGCAGAGCAGCTCTTCCGCTTGCTTGAAAATCCACGGGTTCCCAAATGCGCCGCGTCCGACCATTGCCATGTCGGCGCCTGTGTATTTTAGTATCCTTTCCGCATCTTCCGCTTCAAAAACGTCGCCGTTTGCCAGAACAGGGACGGTAACGGCCTTTTTCACCTCGCGGATTATATCCCAATCGGCTCTTCCCGAATACATCTGTGTGCGTGTACGCCCGTGAACGGCGATGGCGTCGGCGCCTGCGGATTGCGCAACTCTGGCGAACTCCACAGCATTTGCGCTGCCCTTGTCCCACCCTTTGCGGATTTTTACCGTAACAGGGCGGTTTACGCCGGACTTTACGGCCTGAATTATCCTGCCCGCTTTATCCGGGTCTCTCATGAGTGCGCTGCCGTCGCCGCTTTTTACCACTTTACCGACAGGGCAGCCCATGTTGATGTCAATGAAATCCGCACCTGATATTTCAAGCGCAATCGCGGCCGCCTCCGCCATACATGCGGCATCGCTTCCGAATATTTGAGCGCCTGCCGGGCGTTCATCTTCACCCAAACGCAGAAGTCCGCGCGTTTTTCCATCCTGATACACAAGCGCCTTTGCGCTGACCATCTCGGTATACGTAAGCCCTGCGCCAAGTTCGCGGCAGACCGTACGAAACGCGAGATCGGTCACCCCTGCCATCGGCGCCAGCGCCAGCTTTGAGTTTACTTCTATACTGCCTATTCGCAACGCAAATCCCCTGTTTACAAAAACGGCATACGGCGTACTGCCCTATGCCGTTTCCCGGACTTTAATTCCGCATTTCAAAATAATTCCGCATCCTGTATCCCACATTCTGCATTATGCATTCTGCATTATGCATTCGCAGTCCGCAGACTGCGCTACACCAACTCAATAATCGCCATTTCAGCGGCGTCTCCGCGTCTGGGGCCGGTTCTGGTGATGCGGGTATATCCCCCGTTGCGCTCTGAGTAGTTCGGTGCGGTTTCTCTAAACACCTTAGTCACAACATCCTCGCGGGTTATGAATGAGAGCGCCCTGCGCCTTGATGCCAGCGTATTCTTCTTACCGAGGGAAATCATTTTTTCCGCTATCGGCGCTATCTCTTTGCAGCGCGTGACCGTTGTCTCCATTCTACCATAATCGAGAAAGTCGGTAACCATTTGCCGCAGCATAGCTCTGCGCTGCGCGGTGGTTTTTCCTAACTTACGAGTTCCAGGCATAATAATCTAACCTCCGTCTTTGCTAATAAGGGTGAGTCCCATCATCGCGAGTTTATGTACTACCTCTTCAAGCGACTTGCGTCCAAGGTTTCTAACCTTTATCATATCATCTTCAGTCTTTGATATGAGATCTTCGACCGTGTTAATGTTGGCGCGTTTGAGACAGTTGAAACTACGAACCGATAAATCAAGTTCTTCGATCGTCATTTCAAGCACTTTATCTCTCTGCGTTTCCGCTTTCTCAACAACGGTAGATGTGGCGCTTATGGAATCGGACAAATCCGTAAACAGGTTGAAGTGATCGCATAATATCTTTGCACCCAGCGATACGGCATCCCTTGCGGTAATTGTTTTGTTGGTCCAAACTTCGATCGTCAGCTTATCAAAGTCGGTAACATTACCTACGCGCGTGTTCTCTACCGTGTAGTTTACTTTATGTACCGGCGTGTATATCGAATCTATCGGAATCACCCCGATGATAGGTTGCTGCAGCTTGTTTCTGTCTGCGGAAACATAACCGCGTCCGTGGTCTATGGTGAGTTCCATGCTTAGCGCGGCATCGGCGCTGAGCGTGGCAATGTGCAGTTCCGGATTCAGTATCTCCACCTCTCCGTCCGCCTTGATGTCCCCCGCTGTGACGATGCCCTCTCCGGCGGCTTCGATATATACCGTTTTGGTCCGCTCCGTATGGAGTCTCGCTACAATGCACTTTATGTTCAGGATGATTTCCGTAACATCTTCTTTTATTCCCGGAATCGTTGAAAACTCATGTTGGATTCCAGCGATTTTAACAGTGGTTACCGCCGTTCCCGGCAGGGAGGACAGTAATATCCTGCGCAGTGAGTTCCCGAGTGTGGTTCCGTAGCCGCGTTCAAGCGGTTCAATCACATACTTGCCATATGACTCGTCCCCGGGCATTTCGATGCACTCAATGCGAGGTCTTTCAATTTCTACCATAAATACCCTCCTTCATTTCCTGACGCAAACACGCCTAATAAAAATATCATATTAAATATGAGGGTCATTCAATTACTTTGAATAGTGCTCAACAATGAGCTGCTCCTCAACCGGCAAATCGATATCTTCTCTGTCCGGAGTCGACGTGACCTTTGCAACCAAAGAATTCGCATCATACTCCAGCCATTTTGGCGGTTGCCTGAAGGCATTAGCTTCAATTACCGACTTAAACTTGTCAAGACCTCTGCTTTTCTCTTTCAGAGATATGATCATACCCGGTTTTACGAGGAAAGACGGGATGTTGACTTTCCTTCCGTTAACCAGAAAATGCCCGTGCAAAACCAACTGTCTTGCTTCCGCACGACTCATCGCAAAACCAAGTCTGTAGATCGTATTATCCAGACGTGATTCTAAGATAGCAAGCAGATTCTCGCCCGTTTTACCCTTTCTCCGGGCGGCCATTTTATAGTAGCTGCGGAACTGGCTCTCCAAAACGCCATAGTACCTCTTAGCCTTTTGCTTTTCACGAAGCTGCAGTCCGTACTCGGACGTTTTTGTACGGCCCTGGCCATGTTGTCCCGGAGGGTATGGCCTACGGTCGGCTCCGCATTTATCGGTATAGCATCTGTCGCCTTTCAGAAAGAGTTTCTGACTCTCTCTGCGGCAAAGCCGACAGACCGCGTCTGTATATCTCGCCATATCAAATCCTCCTATTACACTCTGCGCCGTTTGGGCGGGCGGCATCCGTTATGCGGGATCGGCGTAACATCTTTTATCATTGTGACCTCAAGTCCTGCCGACTGCAGCGCCCTTATTGCTGCCTCACGACCCGAACCCGGTCCCTTCACGAAGACCTCAACGGTTTTCAGGCCATGCTCCATCGCAGCCTTAGCCGCCGTTTCCGCTGCCGTCTGAGCGGCATAGGGAGTGGATTTTCTGCTGCCGCGAAAGCCCATGCCTCCCGCTGAAGCCCACGAAATAGCGTTACCGTTCACATCCGTCACCGTAACCATCGTGTTATTAAAAGATGAACTGATATGAACCGCGCCTCTTTCGATGTTTTTACGTTCGCGGCGTCTGGTCCTGACTTTTTTGCCCTTAGGTGCTGCCATATACTTTAAATACCTCCCCTAATCCGGACAAACCGGAATGCTATATGTTAAGTGAAAACTGCTGAAATGAAGTTACTTCTTTTTGTTGGCAATCGTGCGCTTCGGTCCCTTGCGGGTACGCGCGTTCGTTTTACTTCTCTGTCCTCGCACGGGGAGTCCGCGCCTGTGGCGCAGTCCGCGGTAGCTTCCTATCTCGGTCAGGCGCTTGATATCAAGCGCGACCGTGCGGCGCAGATCGCCCTCAACGACATAGTTTTTGTCAATACATTCACGCAGTGCGGATTCCTCCGACTCCGTGAGATCTTTCACCCTGGTGCTCGGATTGACGCCCGTCGCTTCCAGGATTTTTTTCGCGCTTGTCCGGCCTATCCCAAAAACATAGGTAAGCCCGATCTCGACTCGTTTATTCTTAGGCAGGTCGACGCCGGCAATACGTGCCATACTCAGTAATCATTCCTTTCTTTTTTATCCTTGTCTTTGCTTATGTTTCGGGTTTATGCAGATCACCATAACCCTGCCATTGCGCTTTATTATCTTACATTTCTCGCACATTGGCTTTACGGACGGTCTAACTTTCATTATTATCCTCCTACTCGACTTATTTACTGCGCCATGTTATTCTGCCGCGTGTAAGGTCGTACGGCGACATCTGCACAGTTACCTTATCACCCGGGAGTATCCGAATAAAATTCATTCGGAGTTTTCCGGAGATATGCGCTAAAATCGTATGCCCATTCCCAATGTCCACATGAAACATGGTGTTAGGCAGCGAATCGACTACGATCCCTTCAAGTTCTATCATATCGTCTCTTGCCAACCTTACATACCTCCTTTTTCCCCTCGGGCGGAAGTATACTGCGCTAAAGTCCGCCTGATTTCATTATTTGTCACCTTTTCGCCGTTTATAAGCTTCTCAGCGACAGGACCGATAATCTCACCTTCCGGCTTTAAGTGCTTGTTCTTCTTGCGTTTTGGCTTCTCAAACCTGCGTCCCTTTCCGTTGGCAAGGAATGAGTACCCATCCTCCGTGTTTATGACCAGAAAATACCTGCCCTCATCGCGGCCGTTGAGCGAAACTACAATGTCTGCTTTTTTGATACTCATGGCACACCCTCGTTTGTCTCGCATATAGTAAGTATTTCCGGCGCTCTTTCTGTGATCAGTATTGTGTTTTCGTAGTGTGCCGAATTTCTCCCGTCGGCGGTGACGACGGTCCATTTATCAGAGAGAATTTTGATTTCGGCGCAACCTGCATTAACCATCGGCTCTACGGCAAGCGTCATGCCGGGCAGTAACCGCGGATCGGCTTTCTTACGCGGGACCTGAACATAATTCGGAACTTCGGGAGGCTCGTGGACCTTTGAGCCAACACCGTGACCTACATAGTCACGAACCACCGAATAGCCGTTGCTCTCCGCATATTGCTGTATTGCCCTTGATATATCGGAAACCCTGTATCCTACCCGGGCATACTCAAGCCCCTCAAAAAAGCATCGGCGTGTGATCTCAATAAGTTTATCCGACTCCTCGCTCCCCGTACCCGCTATAAACGTCGCGGCGCAGTCACCTATATAACCGTCCTTGAGCACCCCGACGTCTATACTGACGATGTCTCCCGCAATCAGCTTGCGTGATGACGGTATCCCATGAATCACCTCTTCGTTCACCGACACACAAACACTTGCGGGATATCCTTTGTAACCTAAAAATGCCGGTTGGGCTCCCTGTGAGATTATGAAATCATGTATCTTTTTGTTGATACTTTGCGTTGTTGCGCCGACCTGTACCATTTTCCCGGCTTCCTGCCGGGCTGCCGCGGCAATTTTTCCGGCACGGCGCATCAATTCAATCTCACGCGCGCTTTTACGTTTTATCATTCCAATTCCCGACATATCGCGGCGCTGATCTCGGCAATCTCGAGGCTGCCGTCTACCGTTTTTAGTTTTCCCTGTTCCCTGTAGTACGTTTTCAGAGGCTCGGTTTCTCCGTGGTAAGCCTTTAATCGGGTAGCGATCGCTTCGGGCTTATCGTCACTCCTTGTTATCAGATCGGCTCCGCAAGCGTCGCAGACGTCTGCGACTGCCGAGGGATTAAACGCTGTGTGGTACGTGGCGCCGCATCCCGGACAGGCGCGTCTGCCGCCAAGCCGCTTAATGATCTCCTCATCAGAAATCTCTATCGAAAGCACAACGTCAATCTCTATACCTTTCTCATCAAGCGCCGCCGCCTGTGCCATAGTCCTCGGCATACCGTCGAGAATATACCCGCCTGAGCAATCCTCCATTGAAACGCGGTCAAATACTATGCCTATTATTACCTCGTCCGGAACAAGATCTCCGGCGTCCATAAATGCCTTGGCTTTTAGTCCTATCGGAGTAGCCCTTCTCACCGCGTCACGCAGGATATCGCCGGTCGATATCGGCGGGATCCCGAGCTTCTTTGACAGAATATCCGCCTGTGTGCCTTTCCCCGCCCCCGGCGGACCAAACAAAATCATCTTCATCGAAATAAACTCCTAATCATTCCAAAAAGCCCTTGTAATGCCTCATAAGGAGCTGTGACTCAAGCTGTTTTAACGTCTCAAGCGCAACACTGACAACGATTATTACCGACGTTCCCCCCAGCGATATGCCGGAATTGCGAGCTGTCTCGGAAAACATGCTTATCAGTATCGGGGTTATCGCTATTATCGCGAGATATAATGCTCCGAACAATGTGATCTTGGTAAGAACCTTCTGGATAAACTCGCTTGTAGGTTTGCCCGCGCGGAATCCCGGGATAAAACCTCCGTTTTTCTTGAGGTTATTTGCGATTTCAATCGGATTAAACTGCACCGTTGAATAGAAGTATGAGAAGAACACTATAAGCAAGAAGTATAATATAGCATACGCGGGGCTGCCCATGTCGAAAAAGTTCATAAACCAGCTATTTTCCCACTGCGGCACAAAAACCGCTATCGTCGCCGGGACTGAAGCAATGGACTGCGCGAAAATGACCGGCAGCACGCCTGACATGTTTACCTTCATCGGAAGATGTGTTGACTGTCCGCCGTACATCTTCCGGCCAACGACCCGTTTTGAGTATTGGACGGGGATCCTCCGTTCCGAGTTTTGGACAACAACTATCAGCACGACTATTGCCAGAGCGCCTATCAGCATCAGGACATATATCCACCAGTTTGACGGGGTGGCGATAGTGTTCATAATCATCGACCCGATCTCTGTCGGGAACCGCGCCACTATACTTACAAAAAGGATAACAGATATACCGTTTCCGATACCAAACTCAGTTATTTGCTCACCCATCCACATCAGCAAGGCGCTGCCCGTTACGAACGTAGCGACAATTACTACAGGAGGCCAAAATCCCGTCGCGGTCGGGTCGAGCATACCGTTATTGTTGATAAGGACATAGTATCCGTACCCCTGAAGAATCGCTATCGCAACGGTAGAATAACGCGTGATCTTCTCGATCTTCCTCTTACCTTCCTCTCCGCCTTCCTTTTGGAGACGTTCGAGTGCAGGGATAGCCACAGTAAGGAGTTGAAGAATGATCGACGCGTTGATGTATGGCTGTATCGACAGCGCAAAAATTGACGCCCGCTCAAGTGCGCTTCCGGACATCGTGTTCATAAGGCCGAGGATCGTATTGTTAAGCTGAGCGAAGTGCGCGCTCAGAAGCGCAGTGTCTACATATGGCACCGTCACCGCGTTTCCTAATCGGTAAAGGAGTACCATAAACATCACGAAAAGCAGTTTTTTTCTGATCTCATCTACTCTCCATGCATTACGCAGTGTTGCTAGCACCTCACACCACCTCAGTCTTTCCGCCGGCCTGCTCTATTTTTTGCTTAGCCGACTCACTGAACGCTGCCGCCCTGACCGTCAGTTTCTTGCTCAGCTTGCCGTTGCCAAGCACTTTAACGCCATAATCGCATTTGCTTAGCACTCCTGACTCAAGAAGCTCCTCGACTCCCACTTCCGCACCATCCGGGAACCTGTTAAGCGCCGCGACATTTACCCCTGTCAAAGGTTTTGCGAAAATATTATTAAAGCCTCTCTTAGGAACACGCCGCGCAAGCGGCATCTGTCCGCCTTCAAAGCCGATCCTTGTTCCGCCGCCGCTGCGTGATTTTTGCCCCTTATGTCCCCGCCCGGCAGTTTTACCGTTTCCGGTCGCGTGTCCGCGCCCTTTGCGCTTATTGGCATGGGTCGAACCTTTCGCGGGATAAAGATCATGCAGATACATACTCTCATCCTCCTATCGCGGTCACTTAGTTTGGACCGCAATGCATAATTTATAAAACATAATGCATAACTAAGCTGCTGTTACTCTTCCGTAACCGTAATCAGATACTTTATTTGCGCGATCTTGCCCCTGGTCTGCGGATTATCGGGCTGGATCGTTTCGCTGCCGATTTTTGTAAGCCCGAGGGATTTTGCCGTTGCAATATGCTTATCGAGTCTGCCGTTTAAGCTCTTTATAAGCTTTATCTTCAAATTCGCCATTTTTGCAAGTCTCCTACATAATCTCTTCTACGGTTTTTCCTCTCGTTTTGGCTACCTGCGCCGCATCGCGCAATGACTTTAATCCTACCATGGTAGCCGCGACAACGTTTTGCGGGTTGTTGGAACGCAGACACTTTGTCCTGATATCGGATATACCGGCAGCTTCGACCACTGCGCGTACAGCGCCGCCCGCAATAACCCCGGTACCGGGAGGGGCGGGTTTCAAAAGGACCTTGCCTGCGCCGTACTCACCTATCACCTCATGCGGGATAGTGCTGCCGTAAATTGTTACTGTCGTTACATTTTTCTTGGCGTCCTCGATCCCTTTTCGGATAGCCTCGGATACTTCTCCGGCTTTGCCAAGCCCAAAGCCGACCCGGCCCTTGCCATCACCGACGACACACAGCGCCGCAAACTTGAATATGCGTCCGCCTTTGACTGTTTTCGAGACACGGTTGAGGGAAACGACTTTCTCCGTAAACTCCTGTGGGACTTCTTCTTTACGGTTATCTTTCCTGTTATCTCTTCTGCTGTCTCTTCTGCCTGAACTGTAAGACATTTTGCTTCCTCCTCTGCGCTCGGTTAAAACGTCAGTCCGCCCTCGCGGGCGGCTTCCGCAAGCTCTTTTACGCGACCGTGATAGATATATCCGCCGCGGTCAAACACCACATTCGTTATACCTTTTGAAACTGCGCGCTCTGCGACCATTTTGCCTACTTTTCGCGCGGCTTCTTTATTTGAACCCGAGCCGCTGAAGTCTTTTTCCAGTGACGAAGCCGAGCACATAGTATGACCCTTGATATCGTCGATGACTTGCGCGTAGATGTGTTTTCCACTTCGGAACACGTTCAGTCTGGGGCGCTCCGATGTTCCCGAAATCTTGCTCCGCACTCTTCTATGACGTTTTTTACGCTGTGCGTTCGTGTCAGGTCTGTTAATCATTTAGGCACTTCTCCTTCTGCTACTTGGCGCCGGTCTTGCCTTCTTTACGGCGTATGACCTCATCTGAGTATTTGATGCCCTTGCCTTTATACGGCTCGGGTGGCCTTACACTTCTCAAGTCCGCCGCAAACTGTCCGACTTTTTGCTTGTCAATACCGCTGACGATCACCTTACTCGGCGCGGGAACGTCTATGCTTATGTCGGCTGTTTCCTCCATGATAACCTGATGGGAAAACCCGAGATTCATGACAAGTTTATTTCCTTCCTTTACCGCCCTGAAGCCAACGCCGTTTATATCCAGTTCTTTCTTGAAACCTTCGGTAACTCCGGTGACCATGTTGTTAACGAGCGTCCGCGTGAGTCCGTGCATTCCGCGGTGTTTAGGAATGTCGGACGGGCGTGTAACGTTTATAACAGAACCGTCAACATTAATACCTATGCCGGGGTTCATAGCCTTAACAAGGGTACCCTTTGGGCCTTTAACGGTTACTACATTCGTATCCGAAACGTTTACATCCACTCCCGCCGGTACGGTTATTGGGGCTCTTCCGATTCTTGACATACCGCGCCCCCCCTTACCACACAAACGCAAGGACTTCGCCGCCGACATTAGCCGCTCTGGCTTTCTTGTCGGTCATGACGCCCTTAGACGTTGATATAATGGCTACGCCCAACCCCCTGAGAACATAGGGAAGTTCATCGGCGCCCGCGTATACGCGCAAACCGGGCTTTGAAACGCGGCGAAGACCCGAAATGGCCTTCTCTGCGCCATTATATTTCAGAGTGATCTTAATGATACCCTGAATGCCGTCGCTTATCAACTGAAAATTTCTGATATAGCCCTCTTGCAGCAGAATATCCGCGATCGCCTTCTTCATATTAGACGCCGGGATCTCCACCGTAGAGTGCTTTGCCGAGCTTGCGTTTCTGATACGCGTAAGCATGTCGGCGATGGGATCTGTTATTTGCATGTGCATTTCCTCCTTGTTAGAGTCACAGACTGCGTCAGCCTGTCTTCGCGCTGAGGTTCCGGCGGCAAGTCGTCGGCTTTCAGCGTTGCGTCGTCACAAACTTCGCTTCGTTCCGCCCTCTCAAGTTCGGGCATACACTCCGCTCCGTTGCTCCTCCTTTCCAAAACCGACCCACTTCGTTGGGCTCAGTTTTGGTTTATACGAGGCTCTTCGTTGACATCACTCATGAGTGAATTTTTTCGTTTGGCTAAATCCGGTGAGCGCCGCTGTATGAGATACTGCAAGCGAACTGGATGACGCCAAGCGGAAAAAGTCACCATGAGGCTTTTCGGACGCCGGGTATTTGGCCTTTGTACGCCAAATTGCGGAAGCATATGCGGCAAACCGCGTAATTGCGCAGGTAGGCGTGTGGGCGGCCGCATATTTTGCATCGATTATACTTGCGCGAGGAGAACTTGGGTTCTCTCTGCTGCTTTAAAATCATAGCTTTCTTTGCCATTTCAAGTCTCCCCCCTATGCTTGTTGAATGAACGGAGCGCCCAGATATTTCAGCAACTCACGGGCTTCCTCATCTGTTTTTGCAGTCGTACAGATAACTATATCCATACCTCGGATCTTTTCGATTTTATCGTAGTCTATTTCAGGAAAAACAAGCTGCTCTTTGAGTCCGAGCGCATAGTTGCCGCGTCCGTCGAATGAGTTGGCGCTGATCCCCCGGAAGTCGCGCACGCGCGGCAGCGCAACGTTAAAGAGCCTGTCAAGAAACTCCCACATTCTGTCCTGCCTGAGCGTCACTTTCACACCAACCGGCATGCCTTCACGGAGCTTAAAGTTCGCGACTGACTTGCGAGCCCTTGTGATTACCGCCTTTTGCCCTGTGATTGTCGAAATATCCCTAACGACCGCCTCCAGTGCCTTGGCATTGTCGCGGGCGTCTCCGCAGCCGACGTTAACAACGATCTTTTCGACTCTGGGGACCTGCATGATGCTCTTGTAGCTGAACTTTTTCATCAGCGCGGGAGCGACCTCTTCATTGTACTTTTTCTTCATTCTTGTCATAATAATCTATGCCCCTCCCTGCCTTAAATCTCCGCGCCGCACTTCTTACAGACCCGGACTTTACTGCCGTCGTCGGTAAAATTGTGCGCGGGCTTTGTGGGTTTATCGCACTTGGGGCATACCCGCATTATCTTGCAGGCGCGGATCGGCGTCTCTTTCTTGATTATGCCGCCCGGCTCACCCTGCTTACGCGGTTTTTGATGCCTTTTTGCAACGTTGACGCCCTCAACCAAAACCGTGCCGGCCTTGGGATCCGCGCTGATAACTTTGCCGCGTTTTCCTCTGTCCCTGCCGGACAAAACAACAACGACGTCATTCGTTTTAATATGCACTGACGATTCCCTCCTAAAGCGGACAAGCCGCAGTGAATAGTGATTAGTGATTAGTGAATAGTTTGCGCAGCGAGTTATATAACTTCAGGCGCGAGCGATAGTATCTTCATGTAGCCCTTGTCGCGCAGTTCTCTGGCAACAGGCCCGAATATGCGTGTGCCTTCCGGGTTCTTGTCCTCCTTGATGAGGACCGCCGCGTTTTCGTCAAACCGCACGTATGTACCGTCAGCCCTGCGTATACCTTTTGCAGTACGCACGATAACCGCCTTGACAATCCTTCCTTTTTTTACCGTACCGCCCGGCGTAGCTTTTCGCACCGAAGCGACTATAACATCGCCCAATCCCGCATATCTTCTGCCGGAACCGCCCAGTACGCGTATACATTTTATTTCCTTAGCGCCGGTATTGTCGGCAACCTTAAGGAACGATTCCTGTTGTATCATGTTGGTTACCCCCTATTACTTCGCCTTCTCGATGATCTCAACAAGTCTCCAGCGCTTATCCTTTGACAACGGGCGCGTTTCCATGACGCGCACTCTGTCGCCGATGCCGCACTCGTTGTTTTCATCATGCGCTTTCAGCTTATAAGTCCTTTTTATGATTTTCTTATAGAGCGGGTGCGGCACGCGGTTTTCCACTGCGACGACCACAGTCTTGTCCATCTTATCGGACACGACCTTGCCGACTCTCATCTTTCTTGCGGACGTTCTTTTCTCACTCATAATATCGTTATCCTCCTGACTGCTCGAGCTGCCTTTGGCGAATAACTGTCTTGACTCGGGCAATGTCTTTTCTGACTTGAGATATCCTGACAGGATTGTCAAGCTGATTAGTCGCATGCTGCATTCTCAAAAAGAAGAGGTCTTTTTTAAGTCCCGTAAGTCTTTCCTCCAGCTCGTCGGGTCCGAGCTTTACTACCTCGCTTGCCTTCATCTTCATTCACCACCTGTCTCGTTTACTGCCTCGCGCTTGATGAACTTGACCTTGCAGGGCAGCTTATGCCCGGCAAGCCGAATTGCCTCGCGAGCAACTTCTTCCGTGACTCCGGCAATCTCGAACAGCACTCTGCCGGGTTTGACCACGGCTACCCAGTAATCAGGAGAGCCCTTACCGGAGCCCATTCTGGTCTCCGCAGGTTTTGATGTAACAGGCTTATCAGGGAAAATCTTAATCCACACTTTGCCGCCGCGCTTTGAATATCGCGTCATAGCAATACGAGCGGCTTCGATCTGGTTTGACGTTATCCATGACGGCTCAAGCGCCTGCATGGCATATTCTCCGTAGGTGATCGTATTCCCCCGCGTAGCCTTGCCTTTCATACGGCCTCTTTGTGTTTTGCGGTACTTGACCCTCTTTGGTATAAGCATCAGCTTGCGCCTCCTTCTCTCGGAACTTGCGGCGCCGGTCTGTTCCCTTGACCCTGACTCTGACCCTGACCCTGACCCTGACCGCCGCGATTGTAACCGCCGCCTTGCCCCGGGCCTCTGAAATATCCTCCGCCCTGCGACGACGCGCCTCTGGGCGGACCCCCGCGCCCGCCGCTGCCTCCGCCGCGGTTGCCGCGGTCGTTACGGTCACCCCGATCACGCCGCTCTCTGGGCGGCCGCGAAGTATCCATAGTCCTGGGTGTCGTGCGGAGCGTCTGGCTTAATATCTCGCCGTTGTATACCCAAACTTTGACGCCTATACGGCCATATGTTGTCGCAGCCTCTGCGAAACCGTACTCTATGTCCGCCCTGAGCGTCTGGAGAGGGATAGTACCTTCGTGGTATGTCTCGCTTCTCGCTATTTCAGCGCCGCCCAGACGACCTGACACCATTACCTTTATCCCCCGCACGCCAAGTCTCATTGCGCGGCTCATCGAGTTTTTCATTGCTCTGCGGAACCCTATACGCTTTTCCAATTTGGCGGCGATGTTTTCCGCTATAAGCTGCGCGTTCGTATCCGGATTTTTGACTTCGACTATCGAAAGCGCGACCGGCTTGCCAATCCTTTTTTCGATGTCAAGGCGAAGTTTCTCTATCTTTGCTCCGCCCTCTCCGATAACGACGCCGGGACGTGAACAGTGTATGAAAATCCTGACCTTGGCGCTGTCGCGCTCTATCTCTATTTTCGGAACTCCGGCGGCAAAAAGCAGTTCTTTTATGTACTTGCGGATATTGAAATCCTCAACAATCAGGTCGCCTACCTTGTCTTCGCGGGCATACCAGCGAGAATCCCAATCTTTGATAACTCCTACTCTAAAACCATGCGGATTAACCTTTTGTCCCATACTCCCACCCCTATTCCTTCTCCGCCACTACGACGGTTATATGCGACGTTCTTTTATTTATCCTGTGGGCTCTGCCCCTGGAAACCGGTCTGATCCTTTTAAGGATAGGTCCGGGATTTGCGTATGTTTCTGAGACGTAGAGGTTATCGGGGTCCATGTCGTGATTATTTTCGGCGTTCGCCACCGCGCTGCCAAGCACTTTGAGCAGCAGTTCAGAGGCCGCCTTCGGGGTCTGCATCAGAATTGCCTTCGCGGTATTCGTATCTTTTCCTCTGATAAGATCGCAGACTATTTTCACTTTTCGCGGCGAGATGCGCGCATACCTCAGATGAGCTTTTGCTTCCATAAACCGTCCGCCTCCTTATCTTGATGTTTTGCTGCCCGCGTGACCACGATAGGTGCGCGTGGGAGCAAACTCGCCGAGCTTATGTCCGACCATATCCTCGGTGATATATACAGGCACATGCCGTCTGCCGTCATGAACGGCTATCGTATGTCCTACAAATGTGGGAAATATGGTACTCGCGCGGGACCATGTTTTCAAGACCCTCTTTTCGCCCGACGCATTCATCTCATTGACCCTTTTTACAAGCTCCGGAGCGACAAACGGACCTTTCTTAACACTTCTGCTCATATAATCCTCCTATTTCTTACCGCGGCGTTTTACGATGAACTTGTCCGTTGGGTTCTTCTTTTTGCGAGTCTTGTATCCAAGCGTTGGTTTACCCCACGGAGTTACCGGACTTGGCCTTCCTATCGGGCTTTTGCCCTCTCCGCCGCCGTGCGGATGATCGACAGGATTCATAACCGAACCGCGGACAGTCGGGCGAATGCCCATATGACGCTTGCGTCCGGCTTTACCTATGTGGATATTTGCATGACTGACATTACCGACCTGTCCGATCGTCGCCATGCAATTAGAGCGTACCAGCCTGTATTCACCCGAAGGCAGCCTGATTTGTGCCATCTTGCCTTCTCTGGCCATAAGCTGCGCTGCCGTACCCGCGCTGCGCACCAGTTGTGCACCTTTGCCGGGATACAGTTCTATGTTATGGATAACCGTTCCGATCGGGATAGACGTTATAGGAAGCGCGTTGCCCGGCTTTATATCCGCACTTTTCGACGAAATAACCGTATCACCCTGTGACAAGCCAACCGGCGCCAGAATATATCGCCGCTCGTTGTCAGGATACTCAATGAGCGCTATGTTTGCCGAGCGGTTCGGATCGTACTCTAAACGCAGCACCTTTCCCGGAACGTCAGTCTTATCGCGTTTGAAGTCGATGATTCTGTACTTTCTGCGGTTGCCGCCGCCCCGGTGCCGAACGGTTATACGACCGGTGTTGTTTCGTCCCGAGTGCTTTTTCAGCACTTCGGTGAGCGAGCGTTCCGGTCTTGCCTTTTTATCGAGTCCATCGAATCCGGAAACGGACATATGCCGTCTCGACGGAGTAGTTGGCCTATACATTTTTACAGACATTTGCTTTCCTCCCTGCGGCAATCTCTCAGCGATTGCCTATCCTGATGCGCCAAGTTAGACCATTCCTTCGAAGAATTCGATGGTCTTTGAATCGTCCGTCAGTTTGACCACGGCCTTTTTCCATGCGCTTCTGTAGCCTTCGGGATAACGTCCAACGCGCTTTTTCTTGCCTTTCATGTTCAGCGTTGTGACTTTGTCCACCTCTACCTCAAATATCTTTTCGACAGCATTTTTGATCTCCAGCTTGTTCGCGTCGCGCGCTACCTTAAAAACATACTTTTTTAAATCAACATGTTCCATAGACTGTTCTGAGATGATCGGTTTCAGAATGATATCATAATGCGTCCTCATTACGCGTACACCTCCTCAATAGTGGAAAGCGCCGCTTTGTCAACTACAAACGTCCTTGCGTCCATAATATCGTAAGTGCTCAGCAGCGACGCGAATGTAGTCTTTATGCCGGGGATATTTCTTGCGCTGAGGATAACTTTCTCGCTCAGTTCCGGCGTGACAATGAGCGCCTTACCGGAGACGCCGACCGCGTCTAAAAACCTGGCGAAATCTTTCGTTTTTATTTCATCCATTTCTATTCCGTCTACGACGATGATAGAATCATCGGCAGCTTTCATAGAAAGGGCGGATTTAAGCGCGATCCTTTTCAGCTTTTTATTAAGGGAATAGCGGTAGCTTCGCGGCTTAGGCGCGAATGCAACGCCGCCATGTGTATAATGCGGAACTCTTGTAGAGCCTTGACGCGCCCGACCGGTGCCTTTTTGACGATACGGTTTCGCTCCGCCTCCGCTCACCTCCCCACGAGTCAGCGCCGACTGCGTACCCTGGCGGCGGTTGGCAAGATGGTTCTTGACCACGGCGTGAATCGCCTGAATGTTCGGCTTTATGCCGAAAACGGTCTCGGAGAGCTCCACCTCGCCTACGACCTCACCGGCCATGTTAAATACCTTGCTTACTGGCATTAAGTACCCTCCTCCCTAATCGTTTTTAACTGTGTTTTTGAGGTATACGATACCGCCTCTCGGACCCGGTACCGCACCTCTGACAGCGATAATGCTGAGTTGAGAGTCGACTTTAACGACGTCGAGATTCTGGACTGTCACCTGTTCCGCGCCCATTTGCCCCGCGCCTATCTTCCCTTTGAAGATACGTGACGGATCGGTGCCGGAACCCATCGAACCCGCGTGCCTGTGGACCGGTCCTCCGCCGTGAGTTTCCGGAGTTCTGCCGGCGCCGTGCCGCTTGATGACCCCCGCGTAACCTTTACCCTTTGAGACACCCGTCACGTCTATTCTGTCGCCCTCGCTGAATACGTCGGCTTTGATCTCGTCGCCTACGTTGAGCGCCGAGATATCTTCCAGACGGAACTCTTTGAGGTGCTTCTTTGCCGAGATTCCCGACTTCTTCAGATGACCCAGTTCGGGTTTTGTGAGCCTTTGCTCTTTCGCGTCTGAAAACCCAAGCTGGACAGAATCGTACCCGTCTCCGGCTACGGTTTTTTTCTGCACAACGACACAGGGTCCGGCTTCAATGACTGTAACCGGTACGACCTTGCCGTTATCATCGAATATCTGCGTCATACCGACTTTTCTTCCGATGATCGCCTTGACCATTGCCTATTCCTCCTAACGCGGACAAGCCGCAATTCATAATCCACTAGAGTTTGATCTCAATTTCCACGCCTGCAGGAAGCTCCAGCGACATCAGCGATTCGACCGTTTTTTGCGTTGGTCCGATGATGTCAATAAGCCTCTTATGCGTAAGCCGCTCAAATTGCTCACGACTGTCCTTATACTTGTGAACAGCTCGAAGTATGGTCACTATTTCTTTTTTTGTAGGGAGCGGGATAGGACCCGAAACTCGCGCACCAGTACGCTTTGCCGTTTCGACGATCTGTGAAGCGGCTTGGTCGATGAGCTGATGGTCATATGCTTTAAGTCTTATACGTATCATTTTTTTGCCGGCTGCCATATTTTTTATTCCTCCTGATATATTCATCAGCACTAAGAGAGAAATTTTACACACACTACCGTGTGTATCATTCTCTTCGGAAGTTACCAGGCAAGTCAGCCCGTGCCTGCAATCTCCCTGTTAATCGTATTCTGCGCACTCCTATTAACCGGCACCCGGAAATAGGCGCTCGATTAGAATACCAAAAAACAACATGCTTGTCAACAAGTTTTTTTTGTCGCGGGCGTAACTATAAAATATAAGTACATGCCGCGCCAACCCCTGCCCGCTTTGATAAACTATCTACTTATTAAACCCCTCGAGCATCTGCGTTAGCCAGTCGCCTTGGGATTGCAGCTTTGAAAGCGACGTTTCCATTGCGGCGTAACGTCTGTACAGCCTGTCTTCTTCGCGCCACATTTTATCCTGCAACCTTTCCATCTGAGTGTTGGTTCGCATTATGGAGCTTTCCAGCCTTTCCAGTGTGTTGACCGAGCTGCGGTTTAGATAATTGCCGACGGCGTCGTTTATGCGGTACAGTAAGCCCCGCTGATTATAGTCGCTTGAGAGGCCGCCGCTCATAAACACATTCATCGCCTTCTCGGGGTCTTGTTCGAGCGCGGCCCTGAGTCTATCTTCGTTGAGCACTATTTGACTGCCTGTTCCGGCAAAGAATGAACCTGTCGTAAGCCCTATCTGCGAAGGGCTCAAGCCCGCGGCGGAGACCGAATCAAACAAGGCGCGCCTGAGATTGTTAACCAGGCTTTGAATCTCGCCGTCTCCCCTGAGCAGGCCTTTTTTCGCTATGGCTTCCCATTCTTCGACCTGCTTTTCCGTCATATGCGCCTTTTCTTCTTCGGTCAGCGGTATATACGTGCTTTCATCCTTGGTCTTCCGCTCAACGAGCAGATTTTCAAGTCTGTGGATCAGCCCGTTGTACGCAGCGACGAAACTCTTTATCTTGTCGAGCGCCTCGGTTACATCGCGTTTTACCGCTATGCCGACCGCGCTGTCCGTACCGGGTCCTTCGTCGTCAAATGTTTCGTTTAAGGTGAGGTTTATGCCCCTGAAATCGAAAGTGTTGGAATTGCTGGTAATGACCTGATTGTTGACGGTCAGCTCCGCGTTTTGGGCGTTGCTGAAGGTTTGCCGCCCGTCAGCCACGGCGCTTATGCCGTCTTCCGCGCTTGCGTGCGCCGCGCTGATGAGCCCCAGAGCCTCAAACACCTTGCCGGACAGCGTGAGCGTCTCGCCCTCCCTGCTTTGCACCCGCCCGTCGACGCGCGTTTCGTTTGTCTCTACGCGAAGCTCGTCACCGAGCCGGTCAAATGTCATCGTGACGCCCGCGCCGCTTTGATTAACCGCGTTTATCATCTCGCCGACGGTCATGTCTTTACTCAGCGTGACCGTTTTTTCCTCGCCGCCGGCTGCGATGGTGACTTCCATACCGCCGTCAAAATCGCTCCCCAGAATATCACCCAGGCGCGTGTTTGATGAAATGCCGAGCGCGGAGTCTCCCGATACGTTTGAGGCGACCGCGCGCGCGCCTTGAGCGAGCTTGGATATACTGTTTATACTCAAACTTCCAATCTCTGAGCCGGGTCCTGTTCTTACCGTCACGGCGCTGCTGTTCTTGCCGGTGACCTCGGCGGCCGCCGTGTTATACACGGATGAAGACAGCATTGCGTTCGGCCCTAACGTCGTCAAAAAGGAGTTTCTAAAACTGCTGAGTTGATCCCTGACGCTCGAGTGCATCTCCCGCTTCCACTGCAGGGTCGTCCTCGCACGCATCATTGAGTCGATTTTCATACGGTTGAGTCTCATTGCCTGCTGGATAATGGCGCTTGTGTCAAGTCCGGAGGACAATCCCGTCATTCTCACCGGTGAATTCCTGTTGATTGAACTTATCATAATAATACTCCTTATATCAAATAACTCAAGTTTCGCAGTTGTGTGATTTAGGGACTAGGGACTAGGGATTAGGGGTTAGTAGAAAGAGTAAAAATCCCGTTTTGTGGTAAAATCCATGATAATCCTTTATTTTAATTCTCAATTTTTAGACTAATCCCTAATCCCTAGCCCCTAAATCCCTCTCAAGTTTCGCAACTGCGAAACTTGAGTGCTATGCCAGCAAGTAATATAGATATGGCAGGCCGTCCAGGCCGGCGGTTTTGTAGTGTTCGGCTATTTTCAGCGGGTCGTCCGAATGTTGGTTCATCTCGGCCACTTGTGAGATCACTTTTGTTATATACGGCTTTGTAAAACCCTCGTCCTTGTCGTAGCCGCAGCATAGCAGAATTTTGAGCAGGGCATACTGTTCGCCCAGAATAAGCGCGTGGTGATAGGGGTTCAGGCCCTTGCCGTGATACTTTAGCGGGAAAATTTCGGAAAATATGAAATTCACCAGATAATTTTCCAGCACATGCGCCCAGTTTTTAATAAAACCGTCCCAGTGTTCTTCGGCTGTACACTGGCAGTATGCATAAAAGTACGTTGCGGCATCCACTTTGCCGTCGGATCCCGGTTCGGGCTTTAAAAACGCAAGGAAGGCGAAAAATCTTCTCAGCGTTTCCTTAAACACCGAATAACTCCTCTGCTTCCGTTCGATGGCTGCGTACAGTGTCGTGGCGGCTTTATACTGCATGATCTCGCTTTTTTCCACGCCGTCGTTGAGTGCGCCCGAAAAGAAGCCTCCCGACATGCCCGAGCGGTACATGACAATTGCGGCGGGTATATCCTCCGCGTTCCCCTCATCATGCAGGCGCGAGATTTTATTCAGCATCATGCCGATAATAAAAACCCTCTCCGCGATTGAATATCCCCTGTCCTGCATTATTGCGATCGCCGCCTCCCGCATTAGCCAGCCGTTTTCTATATAATGCGTCGGTTCCGCTCCCTCGACCGGTTTTGTCAGACCCGCGCGGACGACGACCGAATCGGTGTCAAGCTCCTCGATACCGTTCTCAAACTCCATCGGCGCCTCGTTAAAAAGCGCAAGCCGCACCGCATGCGGGCATGACATCGAAACCGACAGCTCCAAATCATATTCGCCCGGCATAGCTCTGACAAGCCGGGGGTAGATCTTGCAGACCATGCTGAGATATTTCTCGCCCAGATCCCTGTGAATCTCGCACAGCCCGTCCTCTGCCTGAAACGGGCACTTACCCCCGCCCTTGTTTAAGACAAACTCCGCGTACTGCCCTTCGTTTGCTTTGTCACGGATACGCTTTACGCTCTTTGCGACTTTTTCCCTAAAAGCCGCGTCTTTCGAATTTCTGTACTTGTTATATGTGTTTTTATCGATAAATATCCGCCACGGCCTGTTGCAGCAATTATCCTCACAAGCCGCCCCGATACATTGAAAGTCCTTATAATACAACGGCTTTAACGATTTTCTCTTAATAACAGCCCCCATACAAGCCGCCTCTCCCCATAATTATGCATTATGCATTATGAATTATGCATTACGAATCATATCCTCCGGTCAACCTGTCCGCCGGATGTTTCCGGGGCGTCGCCTTCTTCGACGAGCACCCTGAAATATGGCTTCTTGCTCAGATATACTTCTACCGAATAAGGCGGGTCTACGCTTACTTCGGGCATATAGTCGCCCTCCCAGTCTATAACCAGGCTGTGTTTAGACCAGCTCATTCGCATATGCCCCCTTTCCCATGTAACTTCCGGCGAGCTCTCCGGCATGAGCCCAACATTAATCTGCTTGGTCCCCAGCCTCTCCATTGCCCTGTTTCTCGCAAGCTGTCCAATCTTGTCGCCGGGATAGTTTCTTATATCGCCGAGGAAATTCCCGTCTTCAAGCGCTTTCCTCGCACCCCTCATGCTGCCTTCCCTGCCTTTGGCCGCGCCATGCGCCGTAAACTCCTTAGGCGGTTTGAGGCCGATTTCCGAATTGATCTTTTTCATGTTGATTTTGAAAGACGGCATCTTGTTTTCAATCTGCATTTCCGGGCTTTCATATGTGACGCGCATTTTCCTTCTGGGATTAGTGATACGCATCTGCGCCTGTGTAATGTTAAGCCCCATCTCCGCTGACTGCTGCTCGATCTTTATCTTTGGTATACTTGACATATAAATACACCTGCTTTTTGTAAAATTTACGCCTGCTCCATGCTTTGATACAAATGCCCCTTGTTTGACAAATTAATCTCATGCCAGGCAGATCTCAGGCTGTCTACGATTTCAATCACCACTTCAAGCGGCTCTGCGTCCTTATGGATATTAGCTTTCCCAAGGCTTATGATCACAAACTCGTATATTGAAAGCAGCCCTTCGGATATCTCATATGTCATATCAAGGCTGCTTACAAGCTCCGCTGTTATCTCCTGCGCTTTTACGAGGTGCTTATGGGCAGCTTCGATATCTTCTTTCGCTATCCCTCTACGCCCCAGAATAATGTTCTTTTTCAATGCGTCGTAAAGTTTTACGACAATATCCCCTGCAGTGGCCGTCAATACGTCCTGCCGGCGGTAAGCGTCCTGCGGACGCGAGTCAAGCCTGATCGTTTGCTGCTGTAACATAAATACACCGATCCTTTTTTCAATGCATAATTATCTGTTGCTTCTTAATCTTTGCAGCCGGCGCCGGAGTTCGGTGCCGGCTGCATTGTTGTTTATTAAGTCAGCATCAGCCGTCGGAAAACGAGTTGTTATCGTCCCCCTCGTCTCCCTCGTCTCCTAACCACTAACCACTAACCACTACCCACTAACCACTAAACTACCCCATCATCTGCAACATTGCCTGCGGCAGCGAGTTTGCCTGCGCGAGCATTGCTACCGATGCCTGGAAGAGGATGTTGCGTCTCATGAAGTCCGTCATTTCCTTGGCCATGTCCGCGTCGCGGATACGGCTCTCGGCCGCCATCAGGTTCTCGGCCGAGGTTTCGAGGTTCTCGATCTTGAACTCCATACGGTTCTGGAGCGCTCCGAGCGCCGCGCGCTGCATCGAGACCGCGTTGAGCGCGTTATTGACTTCCTCGATGGCGTTTGAAGCCTTCTTCTGAGAGGCTATGCTGGAAAACTGGATCCCCAGTGCTCCCGCATCCATCTTGTCGATGTTGATGGTGGTCTCGTCGCCCTTATTCGCGCCGGACTGGACGACGAACTCGTTTCCTTCCTTCGAACTGACCGTCACCGTACCCTCGTTGAAGGCGCCGAAGAACTCGTTGAACAGATCGTCCGGATTTTCGATATCCTCCTTGGTGAGCGCCCTGCCGAACTCAATGCGGATGCCCGCGTCAAGAGACGTTACGCCTGTGTCGCCGACTCTGAGCGTAATATTGTCGAACTCCGCTCCTTTGTCGTTTGTAACCGCGACATTGATCTCGTGCGTGGTGTCCGCGTCGCGTCCGCCGCTGAATACGATCTCCTTGGCAACGCCGTTGTTGAAGTAGCTGTTCAGGCCGCCGATCAGCTTGTCAACGGTATCCAACACGGTCCTATCGACGTCCAGATTGATAAAGCCCACGCTGCCGGAATCGCTCGGCGTGTCGCCGAACATGCCGCTGAATTTCAGCGTCAGTGTGTCGCTGTCGCCTTCAAGCCAAGCTTTGAGGTCGGAGGACGTGATCGAGCTGAACTCCTGGCCTTCGCCGGGTCCTTCGAGCCAGAGTTTGAAATCGTCTTGGGTTTCGCCTGACGACTTGACGGTGTACGTACCGTTGTACGCAGCGCCCGCCCCAATCTCCGCTACGCCGCCGGACACATTTGTTTTCACGCCCGTGTCCTCATCCGTAACCTCTTTCCACGTGCCAAACTCCGCGCCTTTGTTAATAATATTGATCGGCCCGCTGCCCTGCGCCGTGATCGTGGCTTCGAATACGGCAGCATCGTCGCCTTCAGCCGGCGTAGGCGGGGTCAGGGAGATTGTAAGTCCGTCGTTGATGTCAGTCGCTAAGTCGGCAAGCTTAGATGCATCCAGAGTTCCGCTCAGTGTGAACGTGATGCTATTTCCATCCTCGTCCTCCAGCGTGACTTCGAGATTTTCCAGCTCAGCGGGGGAAAGTCCGGCAGTATCAATCGTTCCTTTGAACTTAACATCTGCGTCGCTAAAGTTAAGTTCAAACGCTAGCTTAGTAGAGTCTGTAACCGCCACAGTGAGAGCGCCGGGTTCACCCGCTTCCGCTATAGCGTCCGCCGCTTCTCCGGTGACATTGACATCGCCGAGAAGGATATTTTCGATTTTGTGATCACTTTCCTTGGCGAACTTAGTTTCATCATCGACCTTGAGCGTGAACCCGCCCAACGCATCTGTAGCATCTGTATCAAAATCAATCTTCACGCCGCCGATTGTTATACTTGTAGCCCCGGTTGTTACGACCTTATACGAATCTTCGGTGCCGTCGTTGATTTTGAATCTGATGTCGCTGCCGCTGGAGCTGGCTGTCCAGTCGTAGTCTACGCCGTCATCCTCGGTCTCCCATTCCGCGGAAGCAAGGTCCGTATTCAGTCCATCGGCCATACCCGCGGTTACAGCGTTCGCCTTTGAACCGCCGCTAAAGATGATGTTTATTTTGTCGCCGTCCTCGTTGGTAAGCTCCATCCCATCACCGCTGAAGTCTGCTGTTTTTGCTGATGATAAGTCAAGCTCCTCAGAGGAAAATTTGACACCGTTGACTGTTACGGAAACCACCCACGCCGTGTTGTCGGTTCCATCTGAAACATCCTCGAAAGAGAAGTTCTTAATATCAGCCTCGTCGAATTTGCTGCCCTCCATGCCCTCACCCAGGACAAATTGCACGTCTGTAAAGTCGTGCGTACCGGTGTTGGTTGTGCTCCCCAAGGCAGCGATGCCGCCGTTGGATGCTGTGTGCGTCGCCGCTGACGCAGAAGTTTCAGTGCCTTTTTCCGCGGTGACTGTGTACGCTCCCTCCGCAACTCCTTTTCCGGTCGTGTCGAAGGTGGCACCAGTCAATTCTTTAGCCGAGGCGGTAAATTTCGTATGAGTAGCTCCCATGTCGAGCGTGGCTTCCAGCGAGCCTGCTTCTTCTCCGGGGGTGGCTGCTTGTGTGGTGAATGGCAGGTTTTGGGTTGCCATGTCGTTCCAGCCTTTTTCGATGGCTGCGAGGATGTTTTCGGGGGTGCCTGTCAGGTTGGAAATGTCCAGCGTGACCTTTATGCCGACTTGTTTGGTGAGATCGATCTCAAGCTGGCCGTCTTTTCCGCCTTCGGCGGCCGGTTTCATGGCTTCCATGATTTTCTCGAGGCTCAAGGTTGCGCCGCCGCTGACGAGCGTGCTTTTCCCGTCCACCGGGGGCTCCGCGTCGGGATCCGCGCCATAGTCGTCGCCGTCTATTTGGATGTTGAAGGTTATGCCCTTGCCGTCTTGAACCTTCGCAGTGCTGAATGTGACGTCATAGTTATTGCCGTCCGTCATGTCATACTTCCAAGATTCGTGGGGCTTGACCTCGATCTTTATGTCTCCGAGACCGGTGTTGTCTACCCAAGCCTTCGCCTTTGCCGTAGTGGCTGCCGCGCCTTCGGCCGTTATTGTCTCGACGCCTGCTGTGAAAGTGTAAGTGCCGTCGGCTACCTTGCCGTTTAGTGTGACGTCTTTGTCCATCGCAAAGCCGGTGTTGTACTTGGTGTTGACTTCCGTCAGTTGCTTTGCGAATGTGCCGTCGATTAGCTTTTGGTCGTTGAACGCGGTCTTGTCCGCCGTGTCGTTGATCTCGGCTATCAGTGCGCGGAACTCCAGCTCGAGCGCCTCGCGGTCGACTTCGTCCTGATTGGTGTCGGACGCGGCCTGGACCGCCAGCTCTCTCATACGCTGGAGTATGTTGTGGGTGGATTGAAGCGCACCCTCTGCGGTCTGGATCATTGAGATCGCGTCCTGCGAGTTCTTTGATGCCATCATGAGCCCTCGGATCTGTGCGCGCATTTTCTCTGAAATGGCGAGTCCCGCCGCATCGTCGCCCGCGCGGTTGATGCGGAATCCGGACGAGAGGCGCTCTACGCTTTTAGAGAGGTTACGCGCGTTGATTGTGTAATTGCGATGTGCGTTGATCGCAGGAATATTGTTTTGAATACGCATTGTTTTAACACTCCTTGAAAAATTTTATTTTTCCGGGAAATCCTACTCCCGGCGCGAGTGTTCCGCAAAGCAAATCGCTCGATTATTCTATTTGCGGAAATGTTGGGCCTCCCAGAAGCCCGGCGTATATTCATAAACCCTGCTCAAATCTGCAGCTTCTCGCGGGGTAGATGACGGGATTTTTTAATGCATAATGCATAATTTTCTGGTTTTTTTATCTCAGTCGTCGCGGGAGGCCCGGCGCGCCAATCCTTATAGATTGCGGGCCTTCCCGCAACGACGGGGAAAGTACTTTAAGGTCTATAGCTATTCTGCGCAAAACATCAAAAAGCTCGCGTCCTTCGTCCACTAACCACTAACCACTAACGTCTTCAGGCTGCGCTCGACGCAGATATTGTTATTGCGTTCATAAACCGCCTTACGGAGGATCGGGACACTTTTTGGTGCGTCTATGCCTATTCTGCTCACCCTTGTTTTCTCCGAGTTCAGGAAAAATGAAACCTTGATGTCCTCGCCGATCATGATGTAGTCGCTGTCTTTGACATTTAGCATTAACATATCTTTCTACCATCCTTTGTAATTTTTGATCGCAGCGATGTTGAGTAATTTGTTAATCGCAATATCGCACATCTCAAACGCTGACTTCAACATTTCTGCGTGAACTGCACCAAAGCGACGCGAACGACGTGTTTTGCGCAAAAAATCTTGAGATTCTTATTTTCGGGATTTAAGCGTAAACTTACAAAGACGCAGGGACAGTTATGTTGTCTTGAATCACAAGACAACATAACTGTCCCTGCGTCTTCTTAAAGAAAGATTGCTTCAGGGTATTAACACTAAATTATGCGCGATTTTATCCCATACATCGGGGTTCTATTTCATCACAATATGCACACATTTGCGGAAAAATCTGTTGTGCAACGTGGTTGTAGGGTAGGGGCTCTGCTCCTGCCGTCTGCGGGATGCAGGGGATATTTCACAAACAGAATTGTTTGAATTAGAAAAACGGTATGATCATATCATAATTGATAAAAACATTATCATGCCATAATTGCGGTGGAGCGGCAGGAGCAGAGCCCCTGCCCTACGCTAATGGATGTAATCTGCGCCTACAAATCAATAACGACTAAACGATACAACAAACATTTTATAGTTACACCCGGCGCTGATAATATCATGGCCATCCTTGCCAAAATATGAGAGAATTAGAATGAAAACAAACTTCCAGCATCCTTTTTTGTGAATTTCTATTGGAAAAACAGGCGTGGAGGATGATAAACCGCCACCTCGTTTTACAGATACCTACGATGCCCTGTTTTCCGGATGGCCGGCCCGCCGCGATACCCGTTGTGTTATGAATTCCTGTATGCTGTCGAGCTGAGGCACTTGTGTAATAACATAGCAGATATCCCCTTGTTTCTTTGCCCCCAGTTTCAAATAGTTCTGTATTCTTTTGCGTATTTGCTTATAATTCTCTGCGCAGGCAGTGCTTGCATCAGGCATTGCGTTTAATTTTATAAGCATAAACTTCGGAGATTTGCATGTATGCACAATATGATTTCTATTCATTCTCTTAGAGGGCGCAGGGTTTGGCTTCCATTTCTCTCTTTCCTTGCTGGAAAAAAGAGGATAATAACGCCGAACGAGAGGATTTTTATCGGCGTTGACGCAAGAATGCTCGCGTTCCCAACAAGGGCATAAAGCATGTAGTTTGCGGATTTTGAGAAATCCCTGTATGTCATTATTGCCAGATTTGATTATTGCCCAATACACAAAGCTAGCTTCACAAGCGGTAAATTCATGGTCTTTGACATACTTCATTTTTCCTTCGTCATTTAGGGCATCAAACTCGGTTTTAGTGATAAACCAATGGCTAAACTTGTTGTACTCTTCAACCGGCATTTGTATGTCTATGGCCTCCTCATATTTTGAATCTATATTTATCTATAAGGTTGTAAAAAAACTCTGTGTCAGCATCGCTAATTTCGGGCCTCGGCATGGCACAGAAAACGACATTATCTTTCGCAAGCGCCTTTTTCTTTTCGTCCTTCTCATTTTTCCAATTCCAAATTTTTTCAAGCGGCTCAAGAAGCAAATTAAGCGAGAGAAACAGCGTTCCGTCTTCTCTCTTGCCCTCAAAGTGTTTTTTTATTACTTCGTGCATATCTGCATATTTGCTGCTATTAAAACTATTATCGCTGACATTCACAAACCATTGAAGAAAAAACGCATAAGATGGTTCCGCTTCGTAGATGTCGCCGAAGGAAAGTTCCCCCGGGCTAGAACAATGACCGATCCCATCGCCACACTGCGCAATAAACATCGGAACCGCGCCCGCATCATGCAAAAAGAGCATGGTTGCCGTAAATTTCTCGCGCGATAACTCCTTAAACTTAGCCTTTAGTGCATTCCAAAACGCCTTTATCGGGATACCTAGTTTTATTTTTCCGTTAAGTCTGTCAAATAATGTAAAAGAGGTGTTATAAAAATAGTCTGTCTCTTTTTTGAAATCACGGAATGTCTCGTCAAAAACCATTTCAAACTCGCCCTCGTCACACATGTCTTCAAATCCAAGCTTTTCAAGCTTATTGTCGTTGACTATATCAAGCAGTCTGCTATAGCCTTTTTCTGCCATATTTCCCGTAAGCCATTCGTGGTAATCAGATGAACGCAACCCAGACATAGGAATCACAGAGCACATTATCTCGTCAGTGTGCTCTGTCTTTTCGATTAATTTGTCAATAAATCTCCTACCTAAAAGATACGATGCCCCGCAACATAAAATACGATATGCTGCCATCTCTCCCTCATAGACGCTTTTATCTAAGGCCCCTGCGTACTCATCAAATAATTCCTTGCATACGGGAAACTGGTTCGCAATGCCTCTATTTGCCTTAACTGGCTCAACGTACACGTAAGGTACGAGCAAAAGCTTGCCGAGCGGTCTGTTTACATAAAAACGAATGGCCTTGACTGTATTGCCGCCAGCTAAAAAGCTGGGCATATATGTTTTCCTCCCGCTCAATTCATTCGGAAACAGTACAAATGCCTCTATATTATTTTTGTACATAGCCGAACAGGTGATATTGTGAAAGCTAAAAATCTCCGGGTTTTTGTAATCGCCTATTAAATCATCTTGGGTAAGATAGCGGCTTGGATCCCCGTCAAGTGAGCCCATTACGCCCCCAGCCCAAGCAAGATCGAAAAGAAATCCACAGCTAAGAGCCACATAGGGTGTTGAACTTATGTGAAAAATCTCGACAAATTTACCGGAATAGCTCTTAATGTTGTTAATCGGCCTTAAAATACCCAGCTTATCGGGTGTTTCTTTTCGGCCCCATCCCACCTCCGTATCATTTTTTAGTCGGATGAGGGGAACTTCACTAGTTATATCAAATTCGATATCGCCACGATTGATCGCATCTTCATGGCATACGTAAAAATACACCTGTATATTCTTGCTGTCTACTCCAAATCGGTCAATAAGGCGGCGTACGCATTTTCTAATTGCACCGCCCTTGACACAGGTATCATCAACCACTGCAATCTTTACGTTCTCCCTCGCCACCGTCATTATTTTAGGATCATTTAAAGTGGGGGCTAACATCGTATCATTGGTGATAAAGCGTTTTTTCTCCTCGAACTCATCCAGTGTGTGATTCCACGATAGCCCGCTGAAGCCGTCCCTATATAGGAACGGTTCAAACGCATTGTACAAGCACCATGCCTTGCGTGCCATGAACACCACAAGATCGAGCCGACCCTCGATCAGCTCATCAAAAACCTCCTCGAAAAACGCAAGTATCTCGTCAAACATTTCTTGACCAGATTTTTCTTCGTCAGCACCTTCCAAAACTCCCTCTATCAAGGACATAAGGTCGAAGTTATCGAACGCAGTCGCGTTTCTCGGCTCGATTTTTAAGCCCATTCTTATTATCACCTCTCGAATTTCGTGGCGTACATCAGGTCGCTGCGGCCTCTTCAGGTCGCAACCGCACGGTATTTTATCACAGAATTTGTACGTTTTCAATATATTTTGCGGATTTGTTTCCCCATTTTTTTACGGGATGGAATCAGAAGCGCTATCAAGCTATTGTGTTGCGAGATACGTTGTATTGCTCTGCTAAGCGGCTCGCTGTCGAGCCAAAGTGAAAAGTCTCATTTTGGGACTTTTCACTTTGCCGCGAAAATTGATTGCTCGTGCCCTGTACTCGTTTCTCCGCTGTATAGTGTTGACATTGTGTGGAGAACTGCCGGATGGTATATGAGCGCGAAAAAACCGGGCCCCTTTTCAGGAATCCCGGTTTTTCGGTTTGCGCGTACTTTATGAAAATATATATGATGCGTTTGTCCTAATAAAAGGCAAAAAAATATTGCATACATCTATAATCGTATGTTATTATACATGTTAGAGAGGCCATAAAAAGGGCCGCAGCGACCGTGAGGTGCGCCAACACCGTCACGGCGAATGTAGGGACAACGTTTAACCAAACAGCCTACAAACACGGAAAACTCCGCCGCTACGACAGTATCAGTATATCCGTTTGCTAACGGATTTACAAGATGCTTTTGTCAATGTTGCGGTTGTGTTGAGTGTGTAATACGCTAAATGGATTATTTTTAGCGCGTAGGTAAGGCAAACGCCCCTGCGCGCTTTTTTGCTATGGCCTTCCTGAACATATGGCGGGCGGATTTTGCCCCGCCCGCCAGAGCTTTTGAGAGGGTGTTTTTGATTATGCATCTTCAAGCTAGCGAGGGAAGGTGTCCTATTTGTGAGATAAGAAGGGCTAATTATCTCCGGTTGCTCAAGCGAGAAGAGCAACTTGCCGCTGCGCTCCATGATCTACGTCATCATGCCTTGGTGATTCGTTGGCTTGTCCGGAACAACAGCGAAGAGCAGTTGGATAAATACATAAATAGCTTTGTGGGAGGATTGCCTGAACACGATCCGATATTTTACTGTGAGCATTATTTGATTAACTCACTGCTTGAACTATATACCAACCTCGCAAAGCAGCAGGAAACTGAATTTGCCGTCCGAGCGAACCTACCGAACGCTGTTTCTGTTAAGGACACAGACCTAAGTGTTATTTTGTCGAACCTGCTTGAAAACGCGCTGGAGGCGGCACGGAAGATCCCGGCGGAGCGGCGCATGGTGTCCGTCAGGGTCGCTCTGGCCTACGATACACTGGGTATAAAGGTTGAAAATGCGTTTGACGGCGACGTCCAGGTGAAAAACGGTTGGTTTTATTCGTCAAAACAGACCGGACGGAAAGGCGTCGGTCTTGCTTCCGTCCGGTCTGTTTGCCAAAACTACGGCGGGAATGCGAATTTCTACGCGGATGAGGGGAATATTTTTCACAGCGAAATCATGCTGCCGGTTAGCGATTCATAATGCATTATGAATTATGCATTATGAATTATGCATTCCGGCTTGTCCGGGTTGGGGGGATTATGATGCGTATTGCAATTTGTGAGGATATGCCGGGGGAGGCTGCTGCGCTTAAAAACGCGCTTGAGCGATATTTGCGTTTCAGCCGCATATCCGCAAAGATCGATCATTTCAAAAGCGGCGAGGAGTTTCTGTCCGCGTTTAGTCCCGGGAAGTATCAGGTCGTCTTCATGGACATATATCTGAAAAAAGGCGGCATTTCCGGTATGGACGCCGCCGCAAGGGCTTTTAAGGCCGACAGGGACATAGCTTTCGTCCTGATAACCGTCAGCACAAGCCACGCCATCGCCGGATATGGCTTTGCGCAGTATTACATCGTAAAGCCTATCGAAGACAGGGAGCTTGCCAAGGCTATGGATAAGTGCCGTGAGCAGATTTTGCGGTTTTCAAAGACTATCGAAGTCGTTGTGGACCGCAACCCCATGGAAATCCGCCTGCGGGATATCCATTTTGTCGAGGCTTCCGACCACGACCTTATTATAAACACCTCCGCAGGCGAAATCACTGTGTCCGGCCTCAAAATCAACGAGTTCGCGGAAGCGCTGGGCGGTTCGCCGTTTGTCCATTGCCATAGGAGCTACATTGTCAATCTTTTTCACATGAAAGCCGTGCAGGGCGGAGATTTCCACACGCAAAGCGG